>Ga0155944_118_pt1 | contig 1774 bp, 4 predicted proteins | sample RifCSPlowO2_02_FD_107598 | JGI IMG/M metagenome (GOLD analysis project Ga0155944, IMG submission 107598) | Candidatus Terrybacteria bacterium RIFCSPLOWO2_02_42_20 | reverse complement strand
AAATGGGCAAACATTGGCCGATTTTAATTCTTGCCGCCATTTTTGATTTATTCGCGTTAATTCCGTTTGTAAGCGTGGTTGTTAATTTTTGTTTCGCTATTATTGTGTTTTTGTATTTCGGGAGAAAAAAAATCGTGTCTGGAGTAATGGCGCCGATGGGCATAGGCATTGTCATTGATTTTATTTTAAGTTTTTTTCTTATAAGTTTATGGCCCGCGTGTCTTGCTACTGTGGTAACAAGGATAGCGTTAAAAGAAACGGCGGGGTAAAATATAAACAATGAAAAAAGGATTTACTTTTTTAATATCGTTGCTAGCGATTTCGGCTGTTTTTATTTTTTCAAATAACGGACTGGCCCAGGAGATAAACGATTACGGTTCCGATTTTTCCATAGAATTGGTCCCGGACAATCCTCGCCCCGACCAGGCGGTTTCGGCCAAAATCGTGAGTTATCAATTTGATGTCAATAGAAGCAATGTGGTTTGGATTTTAGACGGGAAAATCATTACTCAAGGACAAGGTAAAAAAACAGCCGATTTTGTTTTGCCACCCTTGAGCAAAGAAAGTGTTTTGACCGTGAACATCATTACGAACAAAGGCGCTGAAACTTCCAAAACCAAAAAGTTTTCCGGCAGCGATATTGATTTTCTTTGGGAAGCCGAAACTTCCGTTCCCGCCGGATACAAAGGAAAAGCTTTGGCGGGGTTGAAGGCGTATGTCAAAATAACGGTTTTGCCAAGTTTGTATTCGGCGTCAGGGGCGATATCCCGCTCCAATCTTGTCTATGATTGGACTTTTAATTACAAAAACTTGCCGGATGATTCCGGCATGAACAGAAACACTTTGCTTACAAGGCTTAACGATACGGGCGATTATGTTATCGGCGTGAAAGTTTCCACCAAAGACAAAATGGTCAGTGCCCAAAAATATCTCCATTTGTCGGCGGAAGGCGTCTCGCCCAAACTTGTTTTTTACGCCGACGACCCGCTGGAAGGGCCGTTTTACACTAAATCTATTGGCAACAAAATAACGTTAAAAACCAAAGACATAAACATCAGAGCGGAACCGTATTTTTTCAACAAAGAAGACGGCAAAACGGCTTACAGCTGGAGTATGAACGGCAAGGTTATTAAATCCGGCAAAAAGCCGAACACGATTTCTCTGGTCTCGGAAGAAAATTCGGGCCAAGCCGAAATAAGTTTTGAGATGGGAAAAGAAACAGAAAACAACTTGCAATCGGCGAAGGGCAGGATAAATATCGCGTTTTAAGAAAATATGAAAAACAATTTCGCGAAAAAAACAACAAAAATTTTAACGGCGGCGATTCTGAGCGCCTTTGTTTTAGTGTTGTTTAATATTGAAACAGTTAAGGCGGAAAGTTCCAGTTCCCAAAGTAGCGAAAGTGGATTCACTTACACCCTTTTGCAGCCGTTACCCGTAGCAGGCGGATATTTAAAAGATAATGAAAATGTAACCCTTAAAGACTATCTGACTTGGGCTTTCCGGTTCATTTTGGCGTTGGCCGGATTTTTGGCGGTGATGATGATTGTGATAGGGGGAGTGGAATATATTATCAGCGGAGCCAGCGAGGCAATGAGAGGAGAAGCCAAAAAACGGATAGAAAACGCCATTTGGGGATTGGTAATGGCGCTGGTTTCTTATCTGGTTCTTTATACCATCAATCCAAGTTTGGTTAACTTTGAAAGTAACAGTTTTTTCAAGGCGCAGGTGACAACAACAAGTTCCGAAAAGTAATTTTATGAACAAAACGACA
>Ga0155944_126_pt1 | contig 3352 bp, 6 predicted proteins | sample RifCSPlowO2_02_FD_107598 | JGI IMG/M metagenome (GOLD analysis project Ga0155944, IMG submission 107598) | Candidatus Terrybacteria bacterium RIFCSPLOWO2_02_42_20 | reverse complement strand
TCCCCAAACATTGGCGGCAATAGGTATCAAAGGACCAGCGCTTATCGGAGCCGCCACTGTGGCTATGACAGCTATGACTACATAAGCAACCATTCCAAAAACTCCTCCCTTTTCCACAAAAATTTTCGCCTCCTCGTCGTATTTTTGGGAATAAAAAGCGGAAACGACAAAAAGCGCAACTATAATTGCGACAGGAATAACGGCTTTGATTTTATTTTTCTTGGTTTCCACTATTTAACTATAACATGTAGTTTTTTTTATTTGAAAGAGCTCCAAACGCTATTGATTAAAATATAAGTTTTTGTGTTTGTTCTGTCAATTCAAAAGTTAATGTGCGACACTCGATGTTGCACAGATAGATTATGTAGCTCTTCTTTTTTTTCGTAAATTTGTCCATACTTTTTGAGGTTTTTCAGGTCGTCCATAATTTTTATTGCGATATTTCTGGCAAATTCAACTGGTACGGCATTACCAATCATTTTGTATCCGTCCGCAACATCGCGATACTTAAAAATAAAAGTGTCTGGGAATGTTTGTATTCTTGCGCACTCTCTAACCGAAAGTCGGCGATACAAATGTTCTTTGTTAGGAATAAATATCCTTTTGTTTTGCTCCACAAACTGCATTTTTGGGGCTTGTGGATGGATAGGAGCGTGCCGTCCGCCAGCTTGGATAGTAAAAGACGGCTCATCCCAACTTCTAACTCGGTTGCGCGACATATATATTGATGAAAATCCACCATTCATATATTCATGGTTTGAAATTTCCAAATCATCACCATTTGTTTTGTTAAATTCTTTTGCTGGTTTTGCTAAGCGTAAATCAAATATTGTTTCTTTTAGCGTTGGTTTGTGTGGCAATGAATCGGGAAATTGAAAAGAAAATCCAACTTTCTTTTTATGGTATCCAATAATAATTACACGAAGTCTATCTTGCGGGACGCCATAATCATTTGCATTAAGTAATTTATAACTGATGTTGTAACCAACATCTTCAAATTGTTTTAAGATATTTTCAAAAGCTTCTTTGTGTTTAGGATGTAAAATACCGGAAACATTTTCAGCCAAAAAGAAAGCTGGTTGTTTGTCTTTCAATAATCTTATGTATTCAAAAAATAATTGTCCCCGCTTATCATTTATACCTCGTCCAGTGCCAGCTTTGACATTTAATAACCGACCAAAAGAATGCCCTTTAACGGCAAATGCAGTCTGTTGCTGATATATAAAGTTTCAAGAAAAGTGTATATCTTTTTGAAATCATCGTGCTTACGATAATCATTCCTAACTGCCAAAACTAAATATTCAACACCGTACATCATTGACGCTTGAAATATATCTTTTAAAAATTGATAATTATCAACTGCTCTACCCGCTTCTACCTCCAATACGATTGTTCCATCTGAGCTTAGAGCATCTGCATCAAAATGTTGGTCAATTTTATTATTAAGTCCAAACAAAACTGGTACTGGTATTTTTGATCCCTTAGTTTTACCTGTTTCTACCTTCATCGGTACCTCAATCAACTTTTCTCTTAAAATGGATAAAACTTCATTACTCGAAAGTGTGTGCTCTGGTGAACAAATATCTTTATGAGCAACCGAAAAGCAATCTATGATTCTTTGAACATTATTATTTATTCCAACTGACCTTGGAAAAAACTGAAATCTTAATTCTCTTTTCATATTTTATAATCTTGTAAAATAAACTCGGCTTCATCGACCCAGTTAATAAATTTATTTTTAGTAGAAATAAATTTATTAACCACGCCCTGTGGTAGCTGCAAAGAAATATTTTTCTCAAGCATATCGACCAAATCTTGTAATTCCGCTATTTGCGAAAGTGTTTCAGAATAATTTTGATTTCTTGTATCAATCATATAGTTATAAGATTACTAATAATGTCTTTTTTAGACCAATTTCCGCCATCGCATTCTCTGCAAGATTGAAGAATACGAACATCATCACTATGTAATTTTGATTTCGGATAAGAACTATTCAAGGCGATACTGCCAACTAATCCACCAATCTTTTTAACTTCTACGGCATCGCCGTTTTTAACAATAAAGTCCGGTGGATTATTTTGATTTCCTAGATAAGAAAGGTATTCGGAGTGTTTTTTGTCTTTATTCTCTAAACCAACAATATCTATACTGGAACAAAAAACATCTCTGATAAAATATTCCAAAGCAGTACCAACATTATTCATTCGGTTTTGGCCAGAATAAAGTTCCGCGAGCTTGAAGCTCTTGAGTTTTGATATGTTGTTTAACGCTTTTAGAATATTTGTTTCCATGATTTTATGGATAAAATTTTATCTCACTTATCAATTTTTGTTTATTAACAGTCTGTTTTCTTATTATATCTCTAACTGTTCCAATAGCTTCAATATCCCATTCAATTTTTTTTGATGGCGGAAGAAGTTTTTGAATTAATTCAAATATCTCGTTATCCACAAAATCTTGCCTGTCCAGTTCTTTTCTTGTAAGTGTTTTCATGGTATTTATTTTTCTGCCGGACTAGGACTCGAACCTAGATTAGGGGATTCAAAGTCCCCTGTCCTACCTTTAGACGATCCGGCAATGTTTCAATAATAATCCGCTATTTATTCTGGCCGATTATCGCCAATAAGGCAAGTTCCAGCGGCGTCTGGGGCAAGTAAGAACGAGAGCGGGTTTCGTAATATTCCAACATTATTTTCAGAGTCATTTCCAGTTCGCCCGGCTTGGCTGCGTCTTTGAGTTTATCTAAAAACTTGAATTCGTTTTCGCCATACGAATCTTGAATTTGTTTCTTCATCGCCAGAGCCAGTTTAAGCAGAATAGCCGAACGCAAATCCCGCAAAATCATTTTGTAAAGAATTTTTACGTCAATGTTTTTCTCCATTGCCGTTTGAATTGCTTCCAGCCCGCTTTCCGCTTTTTTCTCCAAAACGGCGGCAAGAAACTTTTCTATCAATTCTCTCGGCGGGGCGGACAAAAATCGCCTGGCGGATTCTTCCGTAATACTTTTCTCGCCTGAAGAAATTATCTGGTCCAAAATCCCCTGGGCGTCGCGAAAAGACCCTTCAGCGCAAAGAGCGATAAGGCCGGCCGTCCCGTCGTCTATTTCAAAGTCTTCTTTTTTGGCGATATTTTTCAAAGCCTTCTTTAACACTTCTTCGGAAATTTTACGGAAAGAAAAATTCTGGCAGCGGGAAATTATCGTTTCCGGCACCTTGTCCAACTCCGTGGTGGCCAATATGAAAATGGCGTGCGCCGGCGGTTCTTCCAAAGTTTTGAGTAGCGCGTTGAAAGCTTCTTTGGTCAGCATATGCGCCTCGTCTATGATGTAGACTTTGACGCTTCCCTGCATCGG
>Ga0155944_108_pt1 | contig 5129 bp, 1 predicted proteins | sample RifCSPlowO2_02_FD_107598 | JGI IMG/M metagenome (GOLD analysis project Ga0155944, IMG submission 107598) | Candidatus Terrybacteria bacterium RIFCSPLOWO2_02_42_20 | reverse complement strand
TGGCTCTGGTTATCGCCTGCCGTATCCACCAAGTGGCGTAAGTGGAAAACTTGTAACCCTTTCGCCAGTTGAATTTTTCCACCGCCCGGAACAACCCGAAATTGCCTTCCTGAATCAAGTCCAAAATGGACAAATCGGGGCTTCGGCCGACGTATCTTTTGGCGATGGAAACGACCAGCCTCAAGTTGGCTTTTATTAAAATATTTTTGGCCTCCTCGTCGCCTTCTTCAATTCTTTTCGCCAATTCTCTTTCTTTGGCGGCATCAATCAAGGAAATTTTGCCGATCTCCCGAAGATACATTTGGACGGCGTCTATGGATTCTTTGTCCAAGCCCTGTTCCAGCTTTTTCCCGTCAACTTCTTCCGATTCAATCATATCTTTGCTCTCAATGACATCAACGCTTGATTCGCTGAAAGTGTCGTAAATCGTGTCCAAAAGCGCCACATCTTCTTCAATGTGCGGAAACTCTTTGATAATTTCGCCGTAAGTGACAAATCCCCTCGCCTTGCCTTTTTTAAGAAGGTTGTCTATCTTGATTTTTATTTCTTCCGCCTTTTTGGATTTACCCGCCGAAGAGGCGGGCTTTTTCCCAACCGACTTACGAAGTCGGTTCTGTGAACCGACTTCGTAAGTCGGTTTTAGTTTTTTTGCCGTCTTTTTTATTTTTTTCATTTTGTTTCATTTAATTTTTTGGTAAGCTTATGAAAATCGTCCAGATATTTTTTTAACTTCGGGTCGCCATTTTCGTCGGACTTGTTAGCCATTTCCAATTCTTTTATTTTTTCCGTCATATTTTCCAGTTCCGCTTTTATCTCTTCTTTTTCAATTTCTTTTTTTATTTTTAAAAACTCGTTCGCCAAAGACGCTTCTTCGGAGAAAAACAACTCCGCTTCCAATATCAATCTGTTTTTTTCCTCCAGTGGGCAATTTTCAATTTCCTCTTTTTTTAAAGCGATGAATTCGTCAATAACTAGTTTTAAATTCGGGTCTTTGGCGTCTTTTTGCCAAAGCGCCATTCCCAAAAGCTTGTTTCGCATAAAATCCAGTCTTGTCTGTTTTGGCGGACTTTGATTTCCTCCCATCAAGGGGAGTCCTTGCCGCAAGGACTCCCCTTGATGGGATTTCACGCCTGACGACAGACTCACTTTCTTTAACTCATCCCAAACGGCGTCTTCTTTTATTTTTAATTTTTCGGAGATTTTTTTCACCCAGCCGGCCTTTTCCATTTCGCTTTGCAAAACGGCGATATACGGCAAAATTTTTCTCTCTATGTCCTTCCTCTCGTCAAACAATTCCAGATAAAATTCTATGACATTTTTGGCTTCGCCTACCGCTTTTACCCAAGATTCCGGGTTGTCCAAAACGGCATCGGCCGGGTCCTTGCCGGAAGGAGAAACGGCTATTTTAACTTCAAATCCTTCCGCCAGCGCCATATCTATGCCCTTGCTTGACGCTCTCGCTCCGGCTTCGTCTTTATCAAAGGCCATTATTATTTTTTCGGTCAGCCGTTTTATCAGCTTCAAATGTTCAAAGGTCAAGGCCGTTCCCGACACGGCGACGGCATTAACAACTCCAGCTTGATGGGACATTACCGCATCCATCTGTCCCTCTACGAGAACGCAAGCGTCCTTTTTTCTTATCTCGTTTTTCGCTTTATCAAAACCGTATAAAATTCCGGATTTGTCGTAAAGAACGGTCTGGGGAGAATTTATATATTTGCCCCCCGAATCGGTCCCCTCTTCGCCGAAAATTCTGCCGCTGAATCCGACCGTTTGCCCGGAAGAATTTAAAATAGGAAACATTATCCGGCTCCTGAACCGGTCGTAATATCCGGCTTGCGCCTTGGCCGATTTGATAATCATTCCCGCTTTTTCCATCTCGGACTCGGAATAGCCCTTGTCTTTCAAATAATCGCGCAAATTATTCCAGCCGGCCGGCGCGAAGCCTATATTGAAAGCTTTGGCCGTCTCGCCTTTCATTCCTCTTTTTTTAAGATAAGCGACGACATCCGCGTTTTTTCTCAATTCGGTTTCGTAAAATTTTACGGCCTCGTCCATAAGCTGAAGCAATCTCAATCTTTCGTTTTGCCGATTTTTGTCTATTTTTTCCACCTCCACTCCCGCCCTGTCGGCCAATATTTTCAAAGATTCCAAAAAATCAACCCCCTCTATCTCCATTACGAAACTGAACATATCGCCGCCGCGGGAACAACCGAAACAATGCCACGATTGGCGGGCGGGAGAGACAAAAAATGACGGAGTTTTTTCGTTATGAAAAGGGCAATTGGCTTTGAAATTGGCGCCCGCCTTTTGGAGTTTGATATAACTTTGGACGACATCCGTTATGTCAAGGCGAGATTTTATTTGTTCTACAGTGGAAGACATAGGTTTAAAAATTTCTAATTTCTAATTTCTAATTTCTAATTTCTAAACTCTGCTGGTCCTCAATCTATTGCTTATCAATTTTCAATTTGTTCTTCTTCTTTCATGTATTCCTTCCTAAATCCCGTTCCTGCGGGAATCAGCCTGCCGATTATGACATTTTCTTTCAGCCCGATGAGCTTGTCTTCTCCGCCCATAACCGCCGTTTTTATCAAAACTCTGGCCGTGTCCTGGAAAGACGCGGCGGACAAAAAGCCGGCGGCGGACAAAGCCACTTTGTCTATGGACATAACCGTTGACTCAAGCTTGGCGGGATTTTTTCCTTCGCTTTCCGCCCTTTCGTTCTCCTCCAAAGCTCTTTGGCTGTTAACGGCTTCTCCGGTGTTAAGGTCGGTATCTCCGGCGTCAACGACTTTAAGCCTTGAAAACATCTGCTTGATTATGACTTCAATGTGTTTCTCGTTGATGGAAGCTCCTTGCATAGAGTAAACTTTATCCACTTCTTTAAGGATGTATTCCTGCGTTTTATCCCGTCCGGCGATGGCAAAATATTCTTTTATGTTGAGCGACCCGTCCGTCAGAACATCGCCCACTTTCAGCTTGTCTCCTTTTTTAACCGTAACGAATCGGCCGAAAGGTATGTAAAACTCTTTTGACTCTTTGTCTGTTTTTGCCGTTTCTCTGTCAATAAGGACGGTGATAATCTTGTCGGTATTTTTCAAATCAAGCTCTTCTCCCGCTTGTTTTATTTCCAAAACTTCCCCTTCCGCATCGCAAACCGCAGCCGGATTTTTCGGAACTCTCAATAGAAAAATTTCTTCAATGCGGGGAAGGCCCATAGTGATGTCTCCGCCGCCGGCGATGCCTCCCTTATGGAAAGTCTTCATCGTCAGCTGAGTGCCCGGTTCTCCGACGGACTGGGCGGCGATGATGCCGACAGCCTCTCCGATTTTAACCGGAGCGCCGGAACCGAGGTCGTAACCGTAGCACTTTCGGCAGACTCCTCTTTTGGCCAGGCAAGTTATCGGGGAATAGATATTGACTTCTTCAGCGCCGGACGATTCCAATTCTTTGGCGTCCGCCATCGTCAGAAGATGGCCTTTTTTGAAATTGCCGGCGGATGAAGCGAGCGTCCGGCCGAAAATCCTGGCGGAAAGTTTTTTGCCGTAGCTTTCCATATTGCTTCTGGAGACGATAATTCCGTCTTTGTCGGCGCAGTTATCTTCGGTAACGACGACATCGTGAGAGACGTCAACCAGCCTTCTGGTCAGGTAACCGGCTTTGGAAGTCTTCAAAGAAGTGTCGGCCTCGCCCTTTCTGGCTCCGTGAGTGGTGATGAAATATTCCAAAATTCCCAATCCTTCCTTATAGCTGGACCGGACCGGAAAATCAATAATCTTGCCGGCCGGATTTATCATCAGGCCTTTCATCCCCGTCATTTGTCCCAGCTGACCAAGAGACCCTCTGGCGCCGGAAGACACCATGGCGTGAACCGGGCCCATTTTATCCATCGTTCCCGGAACCAAGTCTTCAATTTTATTTTTGGCTCCCTGCCAAATTTCTATGACTTTGTTGTATCTTTCCGAATCGGTCAAAAGGCCGTCTTGATATTGGCCTTTGATTTCAATAGCCAACTTTTCCGCTTCCGCCAAAATTTCTTCTTTCTTTTCCGGCAGTTTAAGATCATGATAACCCCAGCTTATGCCGGAAGCCGTCGCATATCTGAAACCGAATTCTTTTATCCTGTCCAGAATATCCGGAGTGGCGTCAATGCCGTATTTCTCAATCAGCCGGGCGACGACGGACGACAGGATTTTTTTGCCCGTTTCTTCGTTGATGTAAGGAAAATCGTCCGGCAGGGTGCCGTTGAACATCAGCCGTCCGACGGTCGTTTCAAAAATTTCTCCGTTGAAAATTTCATATTTGGGCAATTTGACCGGCAGAACTTTTATCTTCGCTCTTATGTCAACTTTTCCGAAACTGCTGGCCAAAATGGCATCGTCGGGAGACGAATAATAATTTCCCTCTCCTTGGGCGGACGGCTTAATCTTGGTCAGCCAATAACAGCCCAAAACCATATCTTGAGAAGGGTCCACGATCGGCTCGCCGTTTCCCGGTCTTAAAAGATTTTTCACCGAGGCGACAATGTTTTTGGCTTCCGCTTGAGCTTCGGGGCCGAGCGGAACGTGGACGGCCATTTGGTCGCCGTCAAAGTCGGCGTTAAATCCGTGGCAAACCATCGGATGAAGCTGGATGGCGTTTCCGCCGATTAAAACCGGCTGGAAAGCCTGGAAACTCAATCTGTGCAAAGAAGGCGCGCGGTTAAGCAGAACTCTTTTGTCTTTAATGACTTCTTCCAATATGGCCCAGACCTCCGGAATTTTTTCGTCCACCAGTTTTCCGGCGCCTCGGATATTGTAAGCGATTTCTTTTTTTATAAGTTCGGCGATGACAAACGGCCGGAATAATTCCAAAGCCATATGCTTGGGCAAGCCGCATTGGCTCATCTTTAATTCCGGACCGACGACGATAACCGATCGGCCGGAATAATCCACTCTTTTTCCGAGCAAGTTTTGCCTGAACCGCCCTTGCTTGCCTTTCAGCATTTCCGCCAGCGATTTTAACGGCCTTCTCTGCCCTTGGGCCAAAGCCGTGTTTTGGCTCCTCCTCATCGTGTTGTCCAGCAGGGCGTCCACCGCTTCCTGCAAAATTCTTTTTTCGTTGCGGCAGATAACTTCGGGCGCTTT
>Ga0155944_117_pt1 | contig 6270 bp, 7 predicted proteins | sample RifCSPlowO2_02_FD_107598 | JGI IMG/M metagenome (GOLD analysis project Ga0155944, IMG submission 107598) | Candidatus Terrybacteria bacterium RIFCSPLOWO2_02_42_20 | reverse complement strand
CTTGTTCACTATCGATCTCAAAGAGTATTTAGCCTTTCCAGTTAGTTCTGGATGATTCACCCGGGCCATTCGTGTCCCGAATTACTCAAGATGACAGCTGAAAGTATGGAGATTGTTTTCACTTACAGGACTATTACCTTCTGTGGTTCAGCTTTCCAGCTGATTCAATTAACAACTCCGATTTTTAAAACTTCCTTGGTAAACCATTGCTGTCTCTTACAACCCCAGCGCGCTCCGCGCGCAAGTCAAAAGTTAAAAGTCTGTAAAGTCTGTAAAGTAAAATTCAATTCGCTTTATGGACTTTTGACTTTATGGACTTTCAAACTGCGTGCGAAGCACGTTGGTTTGGGCTCTTCCCTTTTCGCTCGCCACTACTTAGGGAATAACTATTGTTCTATTTTCCACCTGGTACTGAGATGTTTCACTTCCCAGGGTTCGCTTCTCTCGATTGCTCGAGAGATTGTCCGCTTTTAGCGGACAGGGTTCATCCCCATTCGGAAATCTCCGGATCAAAGGCTGTTCGGCGCCTCCCCGAAGCTTATCGCAGCTATACCGCGTCCTTCATCGCCTCTTTGAGTCAAGGCATCCACCATACGCCCTTAAATTTCCTATTAGGAAATTTATAAAGTTTGTCTAATATATTTTTTACCTGCGCCCTTTCTCTCTTGACCCCTCACGAGAGAAAAGACTCACATTCAATTTTTAAATTGCAGGATTTTCTTTTCTTGAAATAAAACATCCCGCTCAAGAGCGGGACTAGTTTTTGCAAAGAAAAACTTCACTGAACTAGGTCCGCTTTTTTATTGGATATTTTATAAGTCTTATCATCAATGTTTGCTAGTATATACAGGCCGAAAAATAAGTCAATACGCTGTATAATGCAACCCAATTTGGGACTCCTGAGGCTTATTACCAATTGATTGTTGAACTTACCACCCGGCATCATCAAAGAACCTGGCGAAGAAATTTGGTGATACGATTATCGGCCAAGACAGGAAGCCGGCCATATTGACCCATGTAGAAAGAAAGTCCGGCTTAGTTCTGGCGGACAAGCTTGAGAGAGCTACAGCGGAAGCCGCCAAAGACAGAACAACCGGCCGCGAAAAAGATTAAATTATTCCGCCCCTTATGAAGTATTCAATCAGAAATAAAAATGTTGCAGTTTGGAATAGAATTCTAGGGCAAAAATATATTTTAATTCACGCAAAACAATTCTGTCCAATAAATATGGTTAAGTTATCACTTTTGACGCTATCGCTTAAAAAGTGATAACTTTTGTAAATTTGTAAATATATAAATATAAATAAAAAACACATCATCAAAGCGAAACTTTGATGATGTGTTTTGTTTAGATGTTGGACACTCGGTGTCGCACAGCGCGCCATAACTCTTTAATTTCTTAAAGAGTTTCATATGTATGTGAACTTATGCATACTTTTTTATCGTTCTTTTATTTCTTGCCGATCAGCTTGATCAACCAGATGACCAAAAGAACACCCACGCCCACCCAAGCCAGCGCGCCTAAAGACATTATCAAGTACCAGAAACTTCCCCAGCCGGTGTCCCAACCGCCCATCATATTCATCATGCCGTAACCTTCAAAATTTGAACCAAAATTATTCATCATAAGTTTGTTTTTTAAAAAATAATTAATGTGACCTTTGATACCATATTAAGCTTAAGTTTTACACTCCATAATTCCCGCCTCCAATTTTTTTCTATTCATACCTTATTTCTATCTTGTCATTATCTTTCATAATATAACTCCCCAGTTCGGCGTTATCGTTTCCGTTTACGGTCATTGTCATCTTACCGCCTAAACCTTTTAAATCCTTGCCCCAATTTTTGAAGAATTGTTCCAGTGTCAGGTCTTCTTTTCTCACCAACCCTGCAAATTCCATATGTACCGTTCCGCTTTGATCGTGGGTATGAATCGGCATGTGCGCGACCCCTATCCCGATATCGGCCGGAATATCTTGTTGAATCCCTTTTTCGTATATTGCGAGGGTGGCGTGCCAATGAAGACCGTTTCGTGAAACAATCTCTCCTTCGGTAATCGGCGAAACTAGGCCTCCTCCGTAAAACAAACTCACTCCGTTGGGCATTTTGCCCACTTTTATTCTCGCCGTTTCTTTTCCCAAAGCAGTGTCAATCACAGATAAATCCTCGCTTAAAAGATTGGTCACATAGGCGAACTTTCCGTCCTTGGAAACAGCCACGCCGTGCGGAGCCGTCCCGCCTTTTATGGTTTCGGCGACTTTCATCTCTTGCAAGTCAATTTTGTAGACCAAGTCGCTGTTGGGCTGATTGAAGTAATATCCTTGATCGGCGACATAGACGAAACGAGAATCCGGCGTCGGGTAAATTTGCACCGGCCCTTTGGCCTCTTCAGGCAAATCAATGTAACTTAATTTTTGGGAAGCGATGTCGTAAACGGCTAGACTTTTGGCGTCATACACGGAAGCCAAAGCGTATCGGCCGTTCGCCGTCACTCCCGTTTGCACCGCCGCGCCTTTGAGCGGAACATAAGATAGAGTTATTTTTTGTATATCCAGAACGCCGATACTCTTGCCTTTAAGCATAGCGATGTAAGCCGTCTGGCCGTCCGGAGAAATGCGAAGGCCGTGCGGTTCGGCGCCTTTTTCGGTATTTATTTCTTTTTCCACTTCGTAAGTCTTGGCGTTTATTTTATAAACAACGCCTTTGGACTGGGCGGCGGCGATGGCGTAATTGGAATCCGAAGTCAAGGCGATGTGGGAAAGATGCAAGTCTGTTCCCATTTCAATTCTTTTGATTATCTTGTCTGTCAACGGATCTATGACGATAATCTCGTCATTTGCCTTAATGTCCGCTTCCTCGCCATGCCCTTCGTCGGCTCGGGCTTTCGGTATGACATTAAAAGACACTTTGTTTCCACTCATATCCATGGCGTTGGCCGTTACCCAGACGCTTTTGTTGTCCGGCGCGACTTGGACATTATGAGGCATAAAACCGATTTTCGTCCCGCCAATATCGGACGAAAGGTCAATCCGCTTAATGACATTTCTGTCTTTGACGCTGATAACGGCGATTTCTCCAACCTCCTCTATCGCCACATAAATTTTGTCTTCAATTTTTGTTTCTAGTTTTTTTGATGTTTCTTTGCTTGCCCCGTCGGAGCTTTGGCGGAGTGGGGTTTTGCCGGATAGCAGGAAAATTCCTCCCGTCAAAGCCGCTAATGCGACCAAACCTATAATGATTTGTTTCATAGTTTTTTAAAGAATTAAATTAAATTACCGAATAAAACGAGGAGTTTCCGCAATTAAGCGAAAGCGAAAAGAGCCAGCCAGCGGTTGGCTTTGATTTTATGGGAAAAAGAATGGTATTCAAAAAGTCGCCCGTTTGCGCGCGACAACGCCGTTAAGATTGGCGGCTTGGCAATAAGCAAAAACAAAGAAAAAGAAAAAGCCAATAATAGAAAAAGGTCAATTAAAATATCCGCCTGAAAACCGTCTTTGGAACAAGGTAAGAATTTGGCTATTGAAGAAACGCAGCTGCCGTCTGGAAGATTATGAGAAAAATCGTCCCCCATCGGCATCGCGGAAATCCCCGCCACCGCCAAAACGACAAAAACGGCAAATATTAAAAATAATGATTTTTTATCGGACATTTAAACATTTATATGCTATATTAGTAAGTATGCGAAATTAAATTTCCCCCGTCAAATTTTTCTTAATTTTTTAACTGCTTTATTGAATTGTCCTCCCCTGTCAAACTCATTTTTAAACACGCCGAAACTGGCGGCGCCGGGGGAAAGCAGAACGATGTCGCCTTTTTTGGCGTTAATTTTCGTAATTTCTATAGCTTTTTTCATACTGTCCACGATTTCCGTTGGAAATTTCGTTTTTCCAAGCGATGAAATTATTTTATTGGAAGCCGCGCCTCTGAATAAAATCAGGGCTTTAACATATTTTTTCACAGTCTTGGCATATCCACCATATTCCAAATTTTTGTCCGCTCCTCCACCGATTAAAATTATTTTTCCTTTGTTTTCTTTCAGAGATTCCATGGCGGCCATCACCGCTTCCGGCGTGGTGGCGGTTGTGTCGTTGTAGTATTTTACGCCCTTAACTTCTCTTATAAATTCCAACCGGCCGGGTAAGCCCTTGAATTTCTCCACTGATTTTTTAATAAATAATTCTTTTATGCCAAGTTTTCTGGCCGCCTCAACCGCCAAAGCGATATTTGCCAAATTATGCTCGCCAAGCAATTTTATTTTCCAGTCCTTTGGAATATTTTTCCTATCAGCGATTATTATGCGGCTTTTTATGTCATTTTTTTCTTTACCTTTAATCAGTTTGGTCGTTTTGATTCCGGCAATTAAGCAATCCTTGTCCTTTTGCCAACGGTAAATATTTCTTTTGTCGGAAAAATATCTGTCCATATCGCCCTTGTAATAATTAAGATGGTCGGGCAAAAAAGTGGTAAAAACGGCGATATTCGGGCTTATTTTAGCATTGCCAAATCCCTGCAATTGCCATGAATCCAACTCCATCACGACAATATCTCCACCTTTAACTTTTTTCAGCAACGGCAAAGTGGCCAAACCTTTTACATTGCCGCCAAGATGCGCCCGTTTCCGGGAATTTTTTATGATGCCGTAAATCAAATGAGTAACTGTGCTTTTCCCGCGCGTGCCTGTTATTCCAACAATCACGACGCTTCCCGCCAGTTTGGCGAAAAGCGAAGCGTCCATTTCCACGGGAATATTATTTTTTTTGGTTTCGGATATGTAAGAAGAATCAAGCGAAACACCAGCGGCTTTGATAATCATGTCTTTATTTTTGAAATCAGCTATCTCGTGCCTGCCCAAGACATATTTAATATTTTTATACGGAGTTAAAATTTTTAGCGATGGAGCCAATTGCTCTTCCGTCTTCAAATCCGTAATCGTCAATTCCGCCCCGCACTCCGCCAAAAACTTAGCGACATTCACGCCTCTCCCGAGAACGCCTAACCCAATCAGCGTAATTTTTTTGCCTTTAAAAAAATCTTTGTAATTCATTTTTTAATAATTCCTCACAAACTCCTCAAACATTTCTATCAGTCGTTTGGTGTTTTCACCTGGTTTGCCTCCGCCGATTTTTTTGCCGTCAATTTGAACAACCGGCGCGATGTCTTTATTAGTGGCCGTAATAAAAGATTCCGTCGCCAAATTTAATTCCTCTTTTTTAAATTCTCTTTCTTCCACTTCAAATTCTTTCTTGGCCAACTTTATTACAAGATTTCTGGTTATGCCTTTCAAGATATTATCTTTCGGCGTAACTAGTTTGTTTCCGATAAACGCGAAAAAGTTGCTGGTGGAAGCCTCTAATGCAACGCCGTTTAAAACATACAAAATTTCAAAAAAATTTTCCTTTTTCTGCCGTTCGTTTGTGGCTTTAACGGCCGCAATGTAATTGGTTGTTTTTATTTCCGCCATATCCCTGCCAAAATTAATTGTCGCCAATTTTATCCCGTTTTTAAACAGTTCTTCTTTCAACGGCCTGAACTCGGAAACCAAAATATAGAAGGTCGGCGTTTTGGAATCAAAACGCATCGCGTCCGCGCTTCGGCCTCCGGTCAAAATAATTCTGATTGAAGCCTGTTTGATTTTATTTTTTGAAATTAATTTTTTAATCGCCTCTTCAATTTCTTTTTTTCCCGCCGGCAATTTGACGCCCAGACAATCGGCCGAATCGCTTAGCCTCTTGAAATGTTCATCAAACAGAAAAATTTTTCCATTGACCGTTTTCATCACATCAAAAACCCCGTATCCGCGCAAAACACCAAGGTCGTCCGGATGAATTAAAGCCCTGTCCGCCGGAACAATTTTCCCGTTAAAATAGCAAAAACCGGAAATCATTGATTGAATATATCAAATTATTACAGGCGAGGCAATTTTTTTGTTTTTATCGTTTTTATCGGCTGAAAAAATTTATTATTTTGTCAAATAACCAGCCAGCGGCGGCGGGATTCTGAGTGACACTGCTTGAACTTCCCGAGTTCGGCATTTGGCAAACGCTTCCATCCCATGTCCCTCCGGCTTGAGCGCAAGCGACTGAATAATCAGCGCTGCTGTAAGAGGCTGAACTATAACTGCTGTAGGCCGCCTCCGAACTGGCCGGACTGTAAGAACTGTAAGCGCTGGAAGAATATGAAGAATAATCGTAGGAACTATAGGAAGAAGAACTGCCGCCGGATTGGCAACCGTCTTTAGCGGCGGTGTCTCCAAGTTTAGCCGATTTCGTC
>Ga0155944_118_pt2 | contig 6789 bp, 6 predicted proteins | sample RifCSPlowO2_02_FD_107598 | JGI IMG/M metagenome (GOLD analysis project Ga0155944, IMG submission 107598) | Candidatus Terrybacteria bacterium RIFCSPLOWO2_02_42_20 | reverse complement strand
TGGTTTATAGGCGCGGGCTATTATCTGGAAACATATTTGGCTAAAACAACCGGACAATTCACGGCGGCGCTAGAAGAAGGAGACATTTTCCAAGATAAGCTTATCTGCGGAGATTCAAGCGACGTTTACAGAGTTCTTTCCGAATTGGAAATCGCGACTGAAGACGATAATCAAGAGATTTACAAAACTCACGACCAAAGGGAAAACAAGATTTTAAGCAAAGAAACGGGTAAAATAGAAATTGAAATGGAACAGACAGAGTTAGAATTCGCCTGCCTTCTCAATGAGTACACCCAAGTGGAAGGCGTAAGCCAGTTGGAATGCAGTGTTTTTGAGGAGAGCAGTTCCTCGGCATCGTCGCCATAAAATTATGTTGAGAAAAATTATCATATATTTTCTAATAATCGCGGTGGTCTTGCCGGTGTTCGCCTCGGCCGTTCCGTCGGCGAGCGGGGTTAAAATAGCGAAAGCGGAGGTAACGGATGAAACCAGCAACAATACGGCGATTAAGGATCCTTGCGTAGGGGGTGCGAGTGTGATTGGCACAGCTCTTGCCGTTCTTCCCTCTCTTCTCTCCCCTTTCCCTTCATGGGACTGCATTTTTTTCACTTTCACCAAGGCTCTTTATATTATGGTTATGTGGCCCGCTATCTGGCTGGCCGGGTTCGCCAGCGAATTTTTTAACGTCAGCATTCAATTTTCTCTGACCGGCGAGACTTTTGACGCGGAGAAAAACATAATGATAAAAGAGGGCTGGATTTTGATCAGGGACCTCTTTAATCTCGTTTTCATCTTTATCCTTTTGGCGGCGGCGATTTCCACCATCTTGCAACACGGCGGCTTGGAGATTAAAAAAGTTCTGCCGAGTCTTATTGTTGTCGCCCTGTTGGTAAATTTTAGTTTGATGATTGCCAAAATGGTTATAGACGCTTCTCATATTTTAGCTTGGGAATTTTATAATCAAATAGATGTGACGGACGGCGGCAAATACGAGTTCGCGAACTCAAAAGGAAGCGTTGAAAGTAATCAGCCTTTTACAAAAAAGAACCTGGCGGGCGTTTTTCTCGCCGGGTTTAATCCGCAGCAGATATTGGTTGGCAAGACAACAATACAAGGCGGGGAGCCGGTGTTAATGTCTCCGTTTAACGAGATGGTGATAAAAGCAAGAGAGGGCGTGAAAGAAGGGGGGGGCGGGAAAACATTTTTAGATATAATGCCGGGAGTGATTATTATTATATTGAGCGAGGCCGTGTTGGCGATTTACGCCGCCCTTATTTTATTGGTCGGAGCGATTATGTTCATCTTAAGAGTGGTGGTTTTGTGGCTAGTGATGATTTTTTCGCCCATAGCCTTTTTTGGGATGATTCTGCCGAGTATGCAAAAATATTCCGGAATGTGGTGGAAATATCTGATTGACCAGTCATTTTTCGCTCCCGCGTTTCTGTTTATGTTTATGTTGGCGACGAAATTTATAAACAGCAAGCTGATTGACAGTCTTTTTACGGTTGAAAAAAATAGCGATTCAATGATCGTCGCCGGTTTGAATATGGGTCAAATTCTGATAGTGTTTTTTAATTTTTTGGTTGTCGGACTGCTTCTGGCGGCTTGTCTTATCGTAGCCAAGCAACTGGGCGGAAAAACGGCCGAATTCGGAATCGGCGGCGCCCACAAAATCAAGGGCTTGGCGTTGGGAGGGGTGAAATATGGATGGGCAGGCACTAAAGCTGGCACAAGAAGATTTTACGCTCCTGTCGCTGAAGATTTTGCGGTGGGGAAGGGTAAGGCGGGCAAGGTCGGAGATTTTATTCGAAGAATCCCTATTTTGGGCAGTCTTGCGACAAGAAAAGCTGCTGGTACTGCCATTAAAAGCAGAGCTATAATAGAAGAAAAACAAAAGAAATACGAAAAGTATTCTCCAGAAGAAATGGCTAAAATTGTTGAGGCGGGGGGTCGATTTGATAAATTTTTTAGCCCATATGAAACAACAGCTAGAGCTAGAGTTTTAGACGATAAAAAATCACTGAAAGACGCTGATCCTGAAATAATTTTGCAAGCGATAAAAACACTGGAGAGCATCGGCAACATTAAAGGGGCTAACGATTTGAAGAAGATGAGGCCCGACCTCGCGGGCGGTGTGGTTATAACAGCACAGACAGCGCGTCCTTTAACGCAAACAATAGCAGACGCAATTAAAAAAGCTGTTGGTTTTCAAAAACCGGAAGATATTACCGAGCTTAAATTTGAAACTAATTTTTTCGACAAGACTAATAATCAGTTTAATAATCCGGCCGCTGAGCAGGTAGTTAAAGGCGTGTTAGAAAATTATAAATCAGGTCAAATAAGAAAACTGTATGAAAGAGGAGATGATTTTTATAATGAAGTTGTTCAAGAAATCCATAATTTGGCGCCATTGACCCAACAACAAATTCAAGCTGGACAAACAAAGATAAAAGCTGTGGATGTTGCCAATGCAATGCGTCAACACCCGTTATTTTTAAAAAATAAAGGATTGGCAACTGCGTTGGAATCAGGCAACCTGAATGATCTTTTGGGGTTAGGATAAACAATTATAAAAAAACTAACAAATGATAAATTATAACACACAACAAATTAGAGGAATTTATTCCAAATTACCAAATGATATTAAGGAGGCTATTTTTAGTGTTGATGTTTCTGATAAAATTATTGATATAGGTAAAAAACATAAACTTGCCGTAGATAAAATTGGAATAATTGGCAATGAAACTAGCCGGGTCATGCTTGGCGTTACCCACCCTAACGAGTTCATAGGCAATCTGACGGAAAGATTGGAAGTGGACAAGGAAAAAGCCCGGGCGATAGCGGGAGAGATAAACGAGCAGGTTTTCAAGAAAGTGCGAGAATCGCTGCGGAAAATTCACAACATGAGAGATGAAGCGGAAGAAGAAAAAGTCGCTGATGTTGGACACTCGGTGTCCAACATCACGGAGATTGTTAATAGGAGCGATATTCTGAAAGAAATAGAAAAAGACCATAGCCAAGAAAATCTTGTGCCGGATATTATGAAGGGCGACACTAATCCGTTTGAGGAAAAAATGAAAGAAGGAGTGTTGATAGCTCCGGTGGAAGAAAAGCGTTATGTGGAAGAGAGCGCGAAAATGGCGCTTTTACCTGAACCGGAAAAGTCGAAAAAATATCAGGGCTTTGACCCATACAGGGAACAATTGGAATAAATCCGAAGCACGAAGCACGAAATTCGAAATAAATTTAAATGACAGAAATTAAAAATACAAAACGATATGATTTAGAGAAAAGAACAATTGATTTTGCCAAAGCTGTTAGGGTTTTTATTAAAAAAATTCCTAAAATTATTGCAAATTTTGAAGACGGAAAACAGGTAATAAGATCATCGGGATCAATAGGGGTAAACTACATTGAGGCAAATGAAGCATTAAGCAAAAAAGATTTTGTCATGAGAATTAAAATCTGCCGCAAAGAAGCGAAAGAAACAAAATATTGGTTGGAAATTATTGATACCAACAACGACAAAGTTCTAGAAAACGAAAAACTAAAATTACTAAACGAAGCAACCGAGTTAATAATGATTATGAGTGCTATAATGAGGAAGTCGATGTAGAATTATGTTTATATTATTTGAATTTATAATTTAGATATTGTTTCGAATTTCGATATTCGGATTTCGAATTTAAGCATTTTATGCGTTTTCAAGTTCCGCAATTTATAGAAATAGAGAGCAAAATTTTCGGACCGCTGACTTTCAAGCAGTTTATTTATCTGGCCGGCGGAGCGGGGCTTTCTTTTCTTTTCTACGCATTTTTGCCGTTTTTCATCGCCGTAATTTTCATCGCTCCAGTGGGCGCGTTCGCCGCCGCTTTGGCGTTTTACAAAGTTCACAACCGCCCGTTTATAAAAGTTACCGAAAGCGCTTTTAGATATTTTACGGCGCCGAAAATTTATATTTGGAGGAAAGAGAAAATCCAACAGCCGACATCCATTGACAAACTGACTTTAAAACAGACGGAAAGGGGGATAAATCCTCAATACATACCCAAGTTCACCAAAAGCAAATTGAAAGAATTGGCCTGGAGCTTGGACATAAAACACAATATTAAATAAGCGCAAGGCGCAAAACGAAAAGCGCAAAGCGTGTTATAATCAAACAAATGGCGGCAACAACCAAATCAACCCAAGAATTCATCCCGATAAAAGAGATACGCGACGATGTTTTTATTTTGAAAGACGGTTCTTTGCATATGATTCTTATGGCCTCCACCTTGAACTTTGCCCTTAAGGCGGAAGAAGAACAGAACGCCATAATCATGCAGTACCAAAATTTCTTGAACTCTTTGGATTTTTCGGTTCAGTTTTTCATCCAATCAAGAAAGCTCAACACTGATTCCTACATCGCCACGTTGATTGAAGCCGAAAAAAAACAAGAGAATGAACTGATGAAAATCCAAACGAAAGAATACATTGAATTCATAAAAAGTTTCGTCAAAATAAGCAACGTTATGTCTAAAGCCTTTTACATTTCCGTTCCTTATTCCACGGCCGCCATGGAGGTTAAGAAAAGTTTTGTGGGCAATCTTGTGGGCAGTTTTTCCAAAAAGGCGGCCGGTCAATTATCGGACAGATTTGAAGAAAATAAAATTCAGCTTCAGCAAAGAGCGGACATCGTGTCGCAAGGATTGGCGCGCGTCGGAGTAAGGGTGGCGCCGCTTAACACCGAGGAATTGATAGAATTATTTTATGAATTGTTCAATCCGGGCGAAAAGGAAAAAGGCGGAGCGGGAAAATAAAGCAAAGACTATGGATATTCTAAACAATTTATTGGGTAAAAAAAACAAGGCGAACGAGCGGGAAATTCTTTCCGTTATTCCCCGCGAAATTTACGAGGCCGGCGTGTTGAGACTTCAAGATATAATCGCTCCGTCGGCGTTGGAAATAACTTCCAGATATGTGAAAATGGGAGAAAAAGTGGCTCGAGTCTTGTTTGTGATGTCCTACCCGAGGTTTCTGGCGTCTAATTGGTTTTCTCCGGTGATAAACCTGGACAAAGTTTTTGACATTTCCATTTTCATCCACCCCATAGACACCACCGCCGTCTTGAGGCAGTTGCAGAAAAAAGTGGCGGAAGTCCAGTCGCAAATTCATATGAAAGAAGAGAAAGGATTTGTTCGCGACCCGATTCTGGACACCGCTTTTCAGGACTTGGAGGACTTGAGAGACAAACTTCAGCAGGCGCAAGAAAAACTTTTCAATGTCGGAATTTATCTCACGGTCTACGCCGACAACGAAGAAGAGCTTAATCAAACTGAAACGGAAATGAAGTCCATTTTGGAAGCAAAAATGGTTTATGTCAAGCCGAGCTTATTTCAGCAAAAAGAGGGATTGGAAACGGTTTTTCCGTTAGGCACGGACAAGCTGGATGTCAGCACCCAGCTTAATTCATCTCCCGTTTCCAGTCTTTTTCCTTTTGTTTCTTTTGATTTGTCGTCGGACAAAGGAATTCTTTACGGCATTAACCGCCACAACAACAGCCTGGTGCTTTTTGACCGTTTTTCTTTGGAAAGTTACAATTCCGTCATTTTCGCCAAAGCCGGCTCGGGAAAGTCTTACACCACCAAATTGGAAGTGTTAAGAAGTCTGATGTTTGAAACGGAAGTTATAATCATAGACCCGGAACGGGAATATGAATACCTGGCCGAAGCGACCGGCGGGAGATATTTCAATATTTCCCTTAACTCCATCCACCACATCAATCCGTTTGACTTGCCTCCGGTGCGGGAAGATGAATCTCCGGTCGATATTTTGCGGTCCAATATTATATCCTTGGTCGGCCTTTTTCGGCTGATGCTCGGCGGGCTTTCCACCGAAGAAGATTCCATAATGGACCGGGCCATTACCGAAACTTACGCTTCCAGAGACATTACGCCCGAAACTGATTTTTCCGGCGTCGTTCCGCCGACTTTGTCCGATTTGGAACTGGTTTTGGCCGGCATGGAGGGAGGGGAATCTTTGGCCCAAAAAATGGCCAAATATACCAAAGGCACCTGGGCGGGATTTATCAACCAGCCGACTAACGTGGACATAAACAAAAAAATGGTGGTTTTTTCCATTAGGGATATGGAAGACGAGCTAAGGCCGATTGGAATGTATCTTATCACCCACTATATTTGGAACACAATCCGAAGAGACATAAAAAAAAGATTGCTGGTCATAGACGAGGCCTGGTGGATGATGAAATACGAGGACACCGCTTCTTTCTTGTACGGCATCGCCAAAAGATGCAGGAAATATTATCTGGGGCTGGCCACTATCACTCAAGACGTGGGCGATTTCTTGGCTTCTCCTTATGGCATTCCGATTATCACCAACTCTTCCATTCAGCTTTTGCTCAAGCAATCGCCGGCGACCATAGACACCGTCCAAAAAACTTTCAATCTGACCGACGAGGAAAAATATCTATTATTGGAATCGGATGTCGGAGAGGGAATATTTTTCGCCGGACTAAAACATGTCGCCATCAAGATAATGGCTTCCTACACCGAAGACCAGATTATTACCTCCGACCCGGCCCAGCTGATGGCGATAAAAAAGGCCAAAGAAGAATATAATTTGGCCCAACAATAATGCCAAAGGACATCAATCAAATTGAAGAAGAAAGAGCGGGGAGGCTGAATCAAGAGAGAAATGCCGCCAATTTGAATGAGGATATTTCTGAAGCGACCAGCGACAATTCGCGGGCGACACTGTCTTTTTGGGAAAAAATGGGCAAACATTGGCCGA
>Ga0155944_107_pt1 | contig 8050 bp, 3 predicted proteins | sample RifCSPlowO2_02_FD_107598 | JGI IMG/M metagenome (GOLD analysis project Ga0155944, IMG submission 107598) | Candidatus Terrybacteria bacterium RIFCSPLOWO2_02_42_20 | reverse complement strand
GAGCGTGTTTTGAGCTTTGCCCTCCTGAATAACACCAACAATGGCGTTGAATAAAAGCACGGCAAGAATAATCGAGCCGTCGATTATTTCGCCCATAGCGAAAACAACCGCGCCTGCGGCAAGAAGTATATATATGAGAGGACTTTGGAACTGGCTTAAAAAGAGCCTCAATTTGGAATGTGGCTTTTCTTCCGGAAGGCTATTCCCGCCGTATTGTTTGAGACGTTCGTTTGCCGCGTCAAGCGAGAGCCCCCGATCCGAACTCTCAAGCTTCTCAAATGTTTTCTCTAACGAAAATGAATGCCAAGAATTTGTCATAGTAAGAATTATATCTGAATTTCATTTTTATTTCAGCAGTCTTGCTTTTTAATTTTTAAGGGCTATGTTTTAAAAAAAAGCCACCTCTTGCTAATCGCTTGAGGTGGCAAAATACAAAATCAATGTTTCAACTCTTACTGTTGTTTCAGTTTTTTGTAAACCAAATCAATATATAAATTCCAATAAACATTGACGAATTTGTCGCTGAAAATATTTTCAACCAAACGGGAGTCGTTTCTTTTGAATAATTTGACTTCACGTTCTACTGCTATTAACTCTTTGTTTCTACTAGAGGAATATTTTCCATATAAAATAATCGGGCCCGCAAGATTGTTCAGTTCTTCAAATATCATTCTTTTTTCCACATAATTACCCTTGTCGTCCAAAGCAAAATTATCTTTTCCGATCAAAAAATCGTCTACGCAATAATTAAGATTTGCGACGACAACACTTAGCACGCATCGTTTTTTTAAAAAACTAAATATCCTTTCTTTTGTTTTTCCGTCTCTTTCATAAATTAAAATTGACATATTTCCTCCTTTCAAAATTAAGGTTTTTTATTTTAAAAAGGGCTGTCTCTAAATGTAGATATTACCCCCTGTTGGCAATTCGGTCAAATAATCTTGCTTTTTCCCGTTTTTTGTATTTTAAAAATGTTCTCCTTATTTAGGCGATAGCAGTTTTAAGGGGAACATTTTTATTTTTTATTGTTGTTTAGTTAACCTAAAACAGGCGCTTATTTATCAACAACAGTTTCATTTTTTAACTAACATGCTCATGTCAAGGCGAGACCTTGACATTGCCTACAATGGATAAGAAAAAGCAATAATTTAAGGTTATTATATGTTAGCAGACGAGTCGTTGTAACAACTGTTCAACATCCAACAGTACTTATCTGTTTTGCTATTGTCTATTTTGAACCAAAATAAAGCTGCGATTGATTATTCTGCACGTTTCTCCAGACAACGCCATATTTATTATTTCCCCAAACTATGTAAGCGTTATCATTACTACTATATATTGTAGATATGAACTCGTTATCAATTATAATGCTGGCGCTTGAATTTATAGATTTAAAGTAGATTTTTTGTTCGGGATAAGAAGTCCACGTAATACCATAACCATTATCGGTTTTAGTAACTGATGGACGTATTTCGTTATCTCCTTTTGTGTTTAGATTTTGATTCGCAAGAGTTTTGTTACCGGCAGAATCTAATTTAGCTACATACATACTATTTGCATTAACATCTGTAGCCGTGCTCTCTCGCCAAAAAACAATATAATTTGCACCATCGGCAAAAATTTGAGGGCTCCCAACACGACCAGCTCCAGAAACCTTAATGTCGTTTTCAATCAACTTGTCCCCATTATTATCCAAAACATTAAAGTAAAGAGTGGGATTATTCGAATCTCCTGAGTCTCTAATATCTTGCCAAAGAACTCCAATACTTGAACCGTTTAAGTAGGCGGATACTATAGGCCCGTTTGCGGCTCTGGCGTCCCCACTAGTTATTGATTTCTTTTTATTTATAATAACCGTTTGTCCATCGGAGGCAATTTTTGAAAAATAAATAATGTTTGTAGGTACATATGGGTTATTAAAGTTATCTGGCCATCCACCGGACCAAATAAGAATGTACTCACTGCCAGTCCAAAGAATAGCTGGCCTTTCGGTGTTAGCATTATCAGTTCCTGCAGTCACGACAATATTAGAGAGTACATTTCCGTCTATATCTAAGATAGCGAAACGTATGTTGTGAGGATTTGCTTCTGACCACGCAACGCCATATTTTGAGCCGTCCCAAACAATATTCGTCCAAAATACATAATTCGGTGCAGTTGCAACAATACCAGGTTCGCCTAACTTATTACCGCTTGAATCAAGTTTTAGAAAATATAATTTTCCATTCCAGCCATAGACAACACCATAACCGTTGCCGTTCCAAGCAGTAGATTGATACTCCCCGCTAATACCTAATGAATTATTGCTCCAACTAGATACAGGGGACGGAGGGGTTAATGTGGTAAATGATTGCTCGCTACTTGTTGCGATATTCCCAGCCACATCTTTTGAAACCGCAACATAAAAGTATGTCTTACTGGAAGAAAGGCCTGTCAAACTAATGTTGTGGCTAGTTATATTGTTCTCACCAATTATTTTAACTGTTGAAGTAGCTGTAATCGGTGAGCTTGGGGCGTAATAAACTTCCCCGCTTGCCGATTCGTTAGTGGTCCAAGTGATATTGGCAGAGATTTCAGTAATGTCTATAGTTTGAACCTTTGAGATTGTTGGTGGCGCAATATCTTGAGACACGGAAGACGATGAACCTATTGACGAACTGCTGTTACTTGAAGAAATACTGCTGGAAATGGAAGAGAATGATGATTGTGACGATGTAGATGTCGCTACTGACGAACTAGATGACGATGTGCCCACAGACGATGATACGGAAGAAGAAAAACTCGCGGATGAACTACTGGAAACGGAAGAAACGCTACTGGAACTTAAAGAAACGGATGATGAAGACTGGTTTGGACTTGCCGGTGTAGCCGGAATTGCGGGAATTGCGGGAGTATTATTTGTTGTCGGTGTTGCCGGAATGGCTGGCGTAGCGGGAATGACAGGCCGCACCCCCGATGTAACTACTCCAATACTCCAGCCTCCGCCAGCAGTTTTTGACGATGCGGATGATGCCAATTTTGGTGTTATGTTTTCCTTGTTTGCTTCTAAATTAGGTTGCGTTTGTTTTGACGCAGATTCAGAAACAATTATCGTTGTTTTATTGCCAATATTTACATCATCTTGTTTTTGAGCGACGGGTTTTTCCTCCTGTTCTTTCTGAGATTTTTCAATTACTTCCTCGGTTTGAGTCGGGGCAACGTCAAACTGAACGGCAATAATTTCTTCTGCCACTTTTTCTTGTTCCAGTGTATTTATCGCGATTGCTTTTTCTGCGGATTCCTTTGACGCCTCCGGAGCCGAATCATATACCGCAGTTAAAACATCTTTGTGTTTTGAAACACTGTCGCCAATACCGGAAAGCAACTCTTTTGTTTTTTCTTTGTCGTTTATTTTTTTCGCCTCATCAATCGCCAATGAAATGCCTTCTTGGTACCCGGACATCGCTTTTTCCATCACATCGGGCTTGCCTTCAACCGCCGCATCATCGGCTTCCGCTAAACGTTCTTCGCTGTTGGCTATGATTTTCTGAACCCTCTTTTCTTTGTTGAATGTAAAAGCCAAATCAGCTTTCTCAAAGAAAATATCAAGGACGTAAAAAGTATCCCCGGGTTTAGCCCCTCCTTTTGTGGCGGCAAAAGTAAAATATGGCGTAGCGACAAATGTAAATAAAAACAAGACTGCCAATAAACTGTTAGCGCCTCTTAAAATTTTATTTTTCATATTATTCATTTATGTCATAATCATATACCTCCATAAAAATCTCGCAAATTTCATAAGATACCCAACCCTATGCCAGTCTTGCTTTTTAATTTTTAAGGGCTATGTTTTAAAAAAAAGCCACCTCTTGCTAATCGCTTGAGGTGGCAAAATACAAAACTAATGTTTCAACTCTTACTGTTGTTGAGGAATATTTTCCATATAAAATAAAAAACTAAATATCCTTTCTTTTATTTTTCCGTCTCTTTCATAAATTAAAATAGATATTATCCCTTGTCAGCAATTCAGTCAATCTTTCTTGTCAATGCATATTGTTTCAATATACTTATAGCTATGACAACGGCAACCAAAACTAAAAATAAAAAGCTGATGGAGATGAAATTGGTGATAGTGGAATCACCCACCAAAGCCAGAACAATTTCCGGTTTTTTGGGTGATGAATACCAAATTGAATCTTCTTACGGGCACGTGAGAGATTTGCCCAAATCAAAACTCGGCATTGATACGGCCAACAATTTTGAGCCTTCTTATATCATCCCCGTCAAAGCCAGAAAAAGAGTCAATGAGCTGAAAAAACTGGCCGCCAAAGCGACCGAGATAATTCTGGCCAGCGACGAGGACCGCGAAGGAGAAGCTATCGCCTGGCATATCGCCAACATTCTTGATGTAAAAGACGCCAAGAGAATCGTCTTCCACGAAATCACCAAAACGGCTATCAATGAAGCGCTGGCCAACCCGCGAAAAATAGAAATGAATCTGGTTGATGCCCAGCAAGCCAGAAGAATTTTGGACCGCCTTGTCGGCTATGAACTCTCCCCTTTCCTGTGGAGAAAATTTTTTCGCGGATTGTCGGCGGGAAGAGTTCAATCCGTCGCCGTCAGGCTAATCGCCGACCGAGAAAAAGAAATTCAAGCCTTCCAGCCGCAAGAGTATTGGAGCGTTGAAGCAGAGCTTCTGACAATCTCAAATCTCAAATCTCAAATCTCAAATCCTTTCACAGCTTATCTTTACAAAAAAGACGGAAAAGTTCTGGACAAATTGGAAATCAAAAACAAGGAAGAATCCGACCGGATGCTGAAAGATTTAGGCGGAGCGGAATACAAAGTGGCCGAAGTGGAATCCAAAGAAGCCAGAAGGCTCCCCGGCGCGCCTTTCACCACCAGCTCGCTCCAACAAGAGTCATCCAATAAACTGGGCTACTCCGCCAAGCAGACGATGATGCTGGCCCAACAACTTTACGAAGCCGGCTACATTTCATACATGAGAACCGACTCGGTCAATCTTTCTCAAGATTCGCTGTCAGCCGCCAAAACTTTTATTGATTCCAATTTCGGCAAAAATTATTCGCTGTCCGAACCGCGCCGATTCAAAAATAAAGCCAAGGGAGCGCAGGAAGCCCACGAAGCCATAAGGCCAACAATACCCTCAAGAACGCCGGACTCAATGAAAGACAGTTTGGACGCCAAGCAATACAAAATTTACGATTTGATATGGAGAAGATTTATCGCCTGCCAAATGCAACCGGCCGTTTTTGACTCCACCACCGCCGACATTTCCGCCAATAATTTTATTTTCCGGGCGAACGGCTCAACCCTTAAATTTGACGGCTGGTTAAAAATTTATCCGTCCAAGTTTACGGAAAATATTTTGCCGCCATTGGCAGAAAACGAAATTTTAAATTTGAAAGAATTAAAACCGGAACAGCATTTCACCGAACCGCCTCCCAGATACAACGAAGCCAGCCTGATAAAAGCGATGGAAGAACACGGCATCGGCCGGCCTTCCACTTATGCGCCGACTATCGCCACCATTCAGACCCGCAATTACGTGGCAAAAAACGAGCAAAGAAGGTTTGTCCCCACTGAAACCGGAAATATGGTCAACGACATCTTGGTCGCTCATTTTCCCCAAATAGTGGATATCAACTTTACCGCCAAAATGGAGGAGGACTTGGACAGAATCGCCGAAGGCCAAGTAAAATGGGTTCCGGTCATAAAAGAATTTTACGAGCCGTTCCACGAAAATCTGCTCAAAAAAGAAACGGAAGTGGAAAAAAAGAATATGGAAGAAAAAACGGACGAAGTCTGCCCGAATTGTGGCAAGCCGATGGTTATCAAGCAAGGCCGATTCGGCAAATTTATGGCCTGCTCCGGATTTCCGGAATGCAAAACCGCCAAGCCGATCAAAAACCCGGCCAAGGAAATCGGCATGGAATGTCCCAAATGCGCCGAATTTTCGCCGGAAGACATTGGCGATGTAGTGATGAAGAAAACTCGGAAAGGCGGGGTGTTTTATGGCTGTTCCCGCTACCCCAAATGCGACTACGCCTCTTGGAAAAACCCAAGGGAGAACAATGCGGAAAGAAAAACATAAAATTAGACTTTGTCCAATGAATCAGCAATGATAAATCTGACATAAAAATAAAATGAAAATAATTGATGTCATCCCGATAGCCAAAGGAATCCCCCAAGAAAAACTTTCCTATTTCACCTCTAAAGATGTTTCCATCGGCGCGCTGGTTTCCGTCCCTATAAGAAAAAAAGAAATTCCCGCCATCGTCAGCGCCGTGTCTGACGCCAAAGAATCAAAAACCAGCCTTAAAAATTCTGATTTTTCCATAAAGCCGGTCAAATCGGTTATTTCCGCCAATTTCATAACGCCGGAATTTTTGGAAGCCTGTCAAAAAATTTCCGAATATTATCTCTCCGCGCCCGGCTCTATTATAAAAGACTTTGTTCCGCAAGCGATATTGGAAGGCGATTTCGGGTCAGCAACGTCAAAAATGACCGCGCAAACAGGCAACGGACGCGAAATTCTCGTCATTCAGTCCAATTTGGAAGAAAGAATCCAACGCTACAAAAGTATTATTCGGGAAGAGTTAGCCAAAAACAAATCTGTTTTTTTGTGTCGACCGACCGCCGCCGATATGGAAAATATCGCCGTTGAATTGGGCCGAGGAATAGAAAAATATGTTTTTGTATTGTTCGGGAAAATGCCAAAGAAAAAAATGGTGGAGGAGTGGAAAAAAATTGTTGAAGAAAAACATCCCGTTCTGATAATCGCCACCAAGTCTTTTTTATCTCTGCCCAGGCGGGATTTCGGCGCCATAATAATAGACCAAGAAAGTTCTTCCGCTTACAAAAACCAAAAAAAACCTTACACCGACGCCAGAAAAGCGGCCGAAATAATAAGCGACAAAATAAAAGCCCGCCTGATTTTCGGCGACGAGCTTATTCGGACGGAAACTTTTTACCGGCAGGAGGCCGGCGAATTCTCTCCTTCTTTTGACCGTCGCGCGAGACTGGTTTCATCGGCGGAACAAATAATCATAGACGCCAAAGAACATTTTGAAGAAAAGAAAACAACCGGACGAAAATTTGTTTCCACCCCGCAACTCGTGCGGATAATGGACGAGGCGGCCGCCGGAAACGAAAAAATAATAATATTCGCCAACCGCAAGGGTTACAATCCGACAACGATATGCGCCGACTGCCATCGGACGATACTGTGCGGAAAATGCGATGCGCCGGTGGTTATGCGAAAAACGAATTTAAAAAACTTCACCCAAAGATGCCATAAGTGCCTTTCCGAACTGCCTGCGCCGGACAGGTGCCCTTATTGCAAAAGCTGGCGATTGGAATCTTACGGCATCGGAACGCAAATGGTGGCGGAAGAAATGAGAGGTTTTTTCCCCGATGCAAAAATTTTTGAAATGGATTCCGATTCCGTCCCCAACGAAAAAACGGGAAAGAAAGTCGCCGAGGAATTTTTGTCCCCGCCTGCGGAACAAGTGGGCGGTGGCGGAATCCTTGTCGGAACGGAAATGATTTTTTCTTACATCAATCGGCCGGTTGACCGAGTCGTCGCCATATCGGTTGACGGACTGTTCACTTTGCCGGAGTTCAAAATAAACGAAAAAGTTTTCCATCTTCTTTTGAAACTTAAATTATTGGCAAAAAAATCTTTCATAATCCAGACCAGATTTCCGGAGATGCCTATTTTTGACAACGTCTTAAGAGGAAATATTTCCGAATTTTACAAAGGAGAAATAGCCAGCCGTAAAACTTTCCAATATCCGCCCTTCAAATTGCTGATAAAAATCACCAAAGAAGAAAAAAACGAAAGCCAGTTAAACAAAGAGACAGAGACTCTGCAAAAAATCCTGGATGAATGGAAGCCGGCAAGCTACTCGGCCTTTATCCCAAAAGTAAAAAATTTACACATAAAACACGTCTTGCTTAAAATTGACCCGTCTTCCTGGCCGTTGAAGCAGGAAAAATTATCCCGAATATTGTCTTCCCTGCCTCCATCCTGGAAAATAGACATCGGCCC
>Ga0155944_101_pt1 | contig 9345 bp, 5 predicted proteins | sample RifCSPlowO2_02_FD_107598 | JGI IMG/M metagenome (GOLD analysis project Ga0155944, IMG submission 107598) | Candidatus Terrybacteria bacterium RIFCSPLOWO2_02_42_20 | reverse complement strand
CCGTTCTTTTTTTAAGATCGTTAAGACATTCCCCTTCCGGAGGCGGATTGTTAAATTTCTCCAATGCTGAAGAAAAATGAGCGTGATAGTCGGCGACATTTTTCCCTTCAAAAATACCGGCGTCAACCTCCATCAATCTTTTATCGCTGATTATATTTTCTTTAGCCAATCCTATTTCTTCCGCCACGATAAAAGCTGTTTCTTTGGTTCTTTCAAACGGGGAATGTAGTATCAAATCTATTTTTTGCCCTGCCAATTTTTCGGCAGATATTCTAACTTGTTTTTCTCCTTTTTCCGTTAATGGATAATTGTGACTGTTTTCCAATTTAGAGCTACTGATATTTTTCTCATTGCTTTCCGCCCAACCGTGTCTCATCACGAAATATTTATTGCCGGATTTTTTCGTGCGCTTTTTCAAGTCTTCAACAGAACCTATGATTTCCGTTTTTTGGCACTTTTGGCATTTCCAAATCGGCAACGGCGAAGCCCAGTATCTGTTGCGGGAAATATTCCAATCTGGCGCTCCTTCCACGATATTCAAAAATCGCCCGCGCTTGAGATGCTCCGGCTGCCAATTTATTTTTTCATTCAGCTGAATCAATCTGTTTTTAACTTTTTGGATGTTGATAAACCACGAAGAAAGCGCGCTGTAATAAAGAGGAGTTTCGCAACGATGGCAATGCGGATAGGAGTGAGTATGCGGTTGTTTGGCAAAAATCAATCCTCTTTTTTCCAAATCTTCTTTGATGTGTCTCTCCCCTTTTTTGAGATAAGACCCTCTGACTATTTCCGGAGCATTGTTGTTATAATGCCCGCTTTGATCCAAAAGCGGAACTATCGGCAAGTCGTATTTTACGCCGACACTGTAATCGTCTTCCCCGTGCATCGGAGCAATGTGGACAATACCTGTGCCGTCTTCCGTGGTCACAAAATCGGCCGAAACGATATAATAAGATTTTTTATTGGAATTTTTTACCGCCGGAATTTCGTAAAGCGGTTCGTATTGGAGGCCGACAAGTTTTTTCCCTTTAAATTCTTGCAAAACTTTATATCCTTCTTTTAAAACCGCCAATCTTTCTTTGGCTAAAATATAATTTTCTTTATCCTGTTCAATCAAACAGTAATCAATTTCTTCCTTTATCGCCAAGGCAATGTTGCTCGGCAGCGTCCAAGGCGTAGTCGTCCAAGCCAAAAAATAAGTATTTTCCGGCAAGCTGTCTTTTTTTGGATTTTTAACTTTAAATTTCACCGTTACCGCCTCTTCCGTCACTGTTTTATAACTATTGTCCATCGCCACTTCCGCTTTGGCCAAAGGCGTTTCGCATCTCGGGCAATACATCAAAACTTTTCGCCCTTCATATATAAGCTCCTTGTCCCACAACTGTTTGAGCGCCCACCAAACGCTTTCCATAAACGAATTATCCATGGTCATATAGGCGTTATCAAATTCTACCCACCGTCCGACTCTTTCTATGTATTCCTTCCAAGCGTCGGCGGTTTCTAAAACCGCCGAACGGCAAGTTTCGTTGAATTTTTCCACCCCCATCGCCTCAATGTCTTTTTTACTCTTGAGCCCCAGTCTTTTTTCAATCATATTTTCTATGGGCAGGCCGTGGCAATCCCACCCCCATCGGCGGCGGACATGATAGCCGCGCATCGTTTTATAACGGCAAAAAACATCCTTGGCGATGGAAGAAAGCAAACTGCCGTAGTGAGGCAAGCCGGTGGCAAACGGCGGTCCGTCATAAAAAACAAATTCGCCTTGGGGCGAATCTTTGGCCAAAGATTTTTCAAAAATTTTATTTTCCTTCCAAAATTTCAGGATTTCCTTTTCATCCATAACAGCCTTAATATATCACAAAAAAACTAAAGGGGCAGTCCGGCGAGCCCAAATTTTCCCAATTTCAAAAGTTTTTTCTGCGGACGAAAAATTGAGTTTTTCTTTTCTTGCAGAAACAGAAATACCGACAGTGTCATCGGTGTTAATTTTGTACACAAAAATATTTCCACAACTTCATAATATTTTCCGCTATTTGTTAATATTTCGTACTGTCCCATTAATAAGTCTTGTGTGCAACAACAGCAACTTTACTGCCATCGTAACCGCACCTTCTGCCGTTTCCGGCAAATCCACCGCACAAAGGCGGATGGCGGACTCATTGCACAATCCTGTTACCGGCTTTCACCGATAAATACCGATTCTCACTATTCCGATAGAATACTACCACTTTTCAGAACTATGACAAAAGTGTCTTATATCTGAAACGCCAGTTGTAAAGTTAGTTGATATCTCCTTAATGTCATCCAGCCCAAAATCGCTCTTGGTTTCCTTCAGCATCTCCAAAAGCTCTTTTTCTATTTCCTTCCGCCTTTGTAAAATTTGTTCTTTATTTTCTATCTCCATATTAGTTTTGCATAGATTTATGAAGTGCCGAATCAAAAAGTTCTTTGAGTTTTGATTTTTGGGCGAGGAGTTGAGTTTTATAATCCTGAACCGCGGAAAGTTTTGCGACAATTTGTTTTTGGGTTTTGAGAGGCGGGATAATAAGTTTTTTAGTTTTCAATAATTTGAAGTGTCTGCTATATCCTAAATTATTAATTTTTAGATTTAACATCAAAAAATAGAAAAACTTCTGGATAAATTTTTTGGGGTTAGGAATAATAATTTGAGTTCCATCGGCTCCGATCGCAAAGTTAAAATCTACATACTTAAAAATTCGCGTGTGATCGCCAAAAATAATTACAGGAGAATCAATTTTATAAACTTTTTCCTCATTGTCTGTATAGCCAACGATAAATTTATCACTTTGGTCAATTATCGGAAACTTTCCTATGTTTTGATATTTTTCTCTTGGAATGCCTTTAATTTTCGGTGGATTTTTCTCAATGCAATTTATAAATTTATCCTCCTCCCAATTTTTGCCGGCCGGGTTGAGTTCTTTATGCAAAAGCGACTGGAAAAGCTCGTCGGTTTTTTGGATGAGGTCGTCATTCAATTTCTGCGCCGTAACAATCTTATCCAACCGCTCAACGATTTGTTTTTGAATTTTGAGAGGCGGGAGAGGGATTTTGATTTTTTTAAAAAAATCTATACCAATATTCTTCTGTGCGCCGCCTCGTGCACAGTTATAGATTTCTTTTTGCCGCATCAGTAAAACATTGCCAACAAAAATTTTATCTAATTTATCCGAATAATCATTTTTTATAGAAAAAGTTCCGCCGGAATCCATTAACCAAAATTTGCCTTCTACAAATCGAACGCAATTTTCTGCTATCGCAAAACGAGAAACCACATACTCATTTTCTCTGTTGAACGCATCTGTTCTGAAACTTTCTCCGCCTCCGCCATAAACTGGATATTTAGTGCCAGAGTTATTTGTCCTAGTGATTCTTTCACCAAAATTTATGTCGATAACTTCTCCTAATTTTTTTGTTGGGTAAGTCATAAAATTATTTTCTTTTACGCTTTAAGTGCTCTGAATACTGCTGGCGTAAATTATTCCTCGCTCCAGGATTTGAATTGAAAAATGTAACCACCGAATCTACTAATTTCCCAGAATACTGTCCCGATCCATATTTTGGTTTCCAATAGTGCTCATTTTTAGACGATTTTTTTATTCCGTTGACAAAGCAATAGGCTTCAAAATCATGGGTTGTAAAATTTTGACCGGCCTTCAACCTGCCGATAATTTCTTCTATGGCATCCTTTCGTCTAAATGGATGTGTTTGGTCAATATCTCTATATTTTTCTAAAATAACTGCCCTCACTCCTTTTCCGCCGGAGGATAAAACAACATCTGCTTTATTTGGATTATTTACTATAGCTATAGAATAAGTAATTGGAATTGTTGCTTTCTCGCCAATTCGTTCGAGTGCCTTAAATTTTTTTACCCAATCATTAATATACTGAAAGTCCTCTTTGCTAAAGCTCTTTTTTAGCGTTGATATACTTTTAACCGCGCCCGCATCTGATATCAGGCTAATGAGACCCGGCTTAAATGTTTCTGCCAATTTAATGGCAAACCATTTATCCAATAGCTCTATATAATTTAAAACGCCTCTTTGAAAAACCCTAGAAAAATATGGGTCTAATTCTGCAATAATAAGATGGGCGGCTTCATTCCTAATTTCCGATATATATTCTATGTTCTTTCGTACTGGATCATTAGATTTAGCAAATATTTTTCTAAGACACTCATCAATTGTTATAGATTCTCTTTTTCGATTCTTTATTTTCTTACGAAATATGCTTTGCTTTTTACCGCCACTGGCTTCATACAAATAGGCTTTTAGTAAAAGTTCCCATGCGTTAGAAAACAAAATACTAAAAGACTCCGCCCTATATCCAATAGTCGGTTTATTAAACAACTCCAATGCCAAAAGGAATGAGTCTTTGCTTTTATTTACTAAAGTTTTAGTCAACTTTTTCATTTTTATTAACCGAATGTAATCAATAATTTTCCGGATGCGGAAAGGGCTTCTTGTTTGTAAATTCCCATCGCTTGCGCCAAGCTCGCTTATTTTCTGAGGCATGAGTGGGACAATTTTTATCCTCACAATTCACGCTTAAACACTTCGCGCATGTGGGCTCATCGCATTTGCATTTAATCCCGGCGTCAATTTTTTCTTTTCTTTGCCGAGGCAACTCTTCCCTAATATATTTGAGGCATTTTTCACTGCAAAAACCGCCCAACTTCCAGCAGGTCTCTTTGTCTATATCCGCATAACAATTTCCACAGTGATGGTCTGGCCTATCCGCGCCACAATGAGGGCAGTCCATTACCCCTTCAGCGTCATATTCTTTTTCCCATTGTTGTTTGCTGTTCATAATAATTGCTTATAAATACTTTTGTCTAAATCTACTGGCTGAAAGGTCTATATTATGCGGCTTTTTGGCGTTGCTTATAAATGCCTCTAACCCATGAAAATAAAATATACAAAAATTACCCTATTCAAGAGGATAATTTGCCCTTGTCGGTTTTATTATCAACCCCCCTTGAAAATAAATGACTTATCATGCCATAAGCAAAAATAATGATAAGGGCATTTCCAAAATTGGCTGCTCGATTTTCCAATCCTCTTTTGTAACAAGAACACCAAAGCCATTCGGCTTTCCGTGCGCCTCCAAAAATGCCCGGATTGTGACACGATGTTTGCTGTCTAATTGGTTTTGATACGCAATTTCAATCGGTATCATCTGACTGCCAACTCGCACCACAAAATCAACTTCCTGCTTGCCGCTTGGTTCTCGATAATAAGACACATCCGAAACGCCCGGAAACTGCCGAATTACATTATGAGCAAGCGTCTCGGCAATTCTGCCGCGTTCTTCTCCTTCAAGCGAAGTAATAATTTTTGTTATTCCCTGCATCAATACAAGATCGGCCGCATATAACTTCGCATGGGTAGAGCGAAGACGCACGGGCTTGCCAGTAAACCGTTCGACTTTACGGATTAACTCCGTTTGCAACAGTAGCGGCAAAGCCTCGGTAAGCGTTACGCGAGTCGTGTGAATGAGCGAAGCTAATTCCTCCAAGTTATATTCTTGACCAGTTCTAGCAAAAGCATAACGTAAAAATTGGTGAAAAATTTCTGGCCGCCGTATCTCTTTCACTAATCGCAGATCTTCAAGCGTAACACGCTCGACAAATTGCTGGTCAATAAAGGCGGAACGTTCCGCGGCAGTCCCCATTGTCCATAATTGTGGGAATCCTCCTTTTTGAGCATATCCGTCAGCGTATTGATTCCATTGCTGAACGTCATTTGGATTTATATATTCGCTCAAGCCGCGGTTAAACTTGACTGCCGAGGAAGAATCTCCGATATCTAGAATGTCTTCTGATAATTTAGTCAAAAAATCGCTGTGGTCAGGATAGTGGAATCGAACGAATTCACGAAAAGTAAATGGGGGCAAGGAAATATCAACTAGCCGACCAAGTAAGCTCTCAAGCGATTTTCTAAAAATTGTATGGGAAGCCGAGCCGGAAATGATAAAACGAATTGGATAGCGCAAGTCAATGTACCGTTTAATATACAATTCCCAGCGTGGAAGACGCTGAACTTCATCTAAAAAACAATAAAGGACGTTTGGCGATGTGCGTAATGCGGTACCGGCGACTTGCGCCCATTGCGCGAGTAATGCTTCAAATAAAGTCCCTTGATCTTTTTGCGGCAATTGTTGAATGATTGGGTCATCAAGCGAAAAAAAGAGTATTCTGTTCGCCGGAACTTTTTTGTCTTCAATCAAACAACAAATGACCTGGTTGATAATGGTTGTTTTCCCCACACGGCGCGGTCCATTAATAAGGAGAGCCAATCCATGATTAGCTTCTGTGTGACGCATAGCTTGAGCGAAAGCGTCTCGCTTGAATTCAGGAATCCCGATAATCGAGAAAGATTTTGTGCGCCACCATGGATTATATGCGAGAAGCGTTTGGCGTAAGTTATGTATACCTAGGGCTTCAAGGTATTTATTGGGTTTTTTAGACATAAATCGTTATATTATAGCTATGTATAGTATGATATACATAGCAAATTAAACTGTCAAGTGGCTAAAGTAGCTTTTTAACCCCATCTAACGCCGTTTCAAGTTTTTTCTCACCGCTTTCAATCTCCCCCAAAATCTCTTTCGGATCGCGATGATTTGCTTCTTCCTCGCCGTTGTAGGGGCTATAAGTATTAGCCGAGAGGATATAATCGTTCTCCGCAATCTCTTTAACTACTGTAAACCACGAATACGGCTTTGCGACAGCTTGTTCCTTGCTCCATAACTCCAAAAGTTTCGGAATGTCGTTTTTATATTGAGGGCCGAACTTTTTGGCGGCAGAAAGTGAGGAGCCATCGCCTTTCATGTCAAAAAACCAAATCTGTTCCTTTTCATCCAGTTTCGGCGCGGGCTTGCGCTTGAATACTAAGAAGCTGGTTTTTACTCCGGCGTAGGGTTGAAATACGCCGGCCGGCATTGAGACGACTGCTTCAAGTTTTGTATTCTCCAAAAGATAACGGCGAATTTCTTTATCATCTTTATTTGTTCCGAAAAGCGAGCCCTCGGGCAGAATAATGCCAGCCCGGCCGTTTGGTTTAAGAGAGTTGATAACATAACCAAGAAAGAGAACCTGCGTTTTATTGGATTTTACCGGCAAAGTCGGTTTAATACGCTCCCGATCAACCTTCCCCGCAAACGGCGGATTGGTAAGCACGATATCAAATCGGCGCAAATCTTCTTCATCCTCTGCGCCGGCCACGGTGTCCTTCCTGCGGATATGCGCGCCTTCAATGCCGTGAAGGATTAAATTCATTAAAGCGAGACGTACCATTTCCGGGTCCACATCATAGCCGTGAAAAGTTTTCTCGGTTAAGAATTTCCACTGCTCTTTATTTAGCTTGTCGCCGTAGCCGATTTTTCTGCCATCGCGATCCTCAATGTTTTTCGGGTCGCTATTTTTGAATTTAAGCCACTCATACGAGGTGATTAAAAATCCGGCAGAACCACACGCGGGGTCAAAAATCGTCTCGCCGATTTTGGGATTTACCATTTCAATAATCGCGCGGATGATGTGGCGAGGCGTAAGAAATTGGCCAAGCTCGCCGGCCGATTCAATACTCGAAAGAAGTGACTCGTAAAGATCGCCTTTTATATCAGTATCCAACCGCGAGAATTCAATGGTATCAATAATCTCAATTGTTCTTTTGAGGGTTACCTCATCAGGGATAAGCAATTTTGCCCCATGAAAAACTTGGCGGATATTAGTATGGCCGTTGTGCAAGTCCTCAATAAACGGAAACACCTCGTCGCGAACAAATTTATAGAGAATGTTGCCAGTTTTCTCGCGCCAGCGAGACCAGCGGAATTTTTCGTTTTTTCCCGCAAAGATTGATTTATGCTTATGCCCCGTGAGCTTTTCCTCCTTTTCCATCGCAATATCCTGCTCTTCCATCATTTTCAAGAAGAAGAGAAAACTGATTTGCTGAATACGAGTAACCGGGTCTTTAAGCCCGGCGCCCCAAAGGTAGTCGTTTAGCCGAGCAACTTTACCCTTAAACTCCTCTCTTAATTGTTGGATATTATTTTGCATGGCCATTTACAAAAACATTTTGATTAAGTTCGGCAATAGTTTGCTTTAACGCATCGCCGTCAAAAATCTGCAATATATGATTAAGCCCGCCGATGTGCTGGAAAATCGGTTCGTTGAAAATAGATACTTCAATCGGAGCCCGGCGAGCAATATATTGGCTCTTTACTAAGCGTAGGATTTTTGTTTGCTCCGGCTGGAATTGCTTATCAATCAGCCACGCTTCAAAAAGCTCGCTGATGCGCTCATCGTATAACTGCGCTTCGGTGGGAAGTTCCTGAATACCAAGAGCGGTTTTTATAAATTCATTGAGCGTGCCGGGCGGATAATGATATACCTCTCGCAAGTTCGCTTCGTTGAAGTAATATTTTGGAGAGTTTAACTTTTCGGCAAGGATCATTGACTCGTCGTTTGAGAGCTCTTGGCCTTCTTTTACTTTTTTCACCAACGGCTCTGCTTTGGCGAGTTCTTTAATTTGCCGTTCCCATGCCGTTTGGTAGTCGTCGGAGTCAATTTTTTCACCTTCTGCGCCGACTTCTACATATGCTCGCTTGATGATGACATCTATATTTTCTGGAGCTGTCTCGGCAATCTGAACAAAGCCAGCCGGCATTTCCAGTTCTTGCTCGACAAAATCCTTAACTTCCGTACCCCACGGGACACCGGCTTTTGCTTTGGCAATTTCTGAATAGGGGTTATAGCTTTCGTCGTTGAAGTATTTCGTAACACCGGCAAAATCGTAAATCCTAAATGACTTTTTGTTTATTTTCTGGTCAAGCCGACTGCCGCGGCCACGCATTTGCTGATACAAAATCGGAGAGCGCGTGGGACGAACCATGATAAGATTTTCAACCATTGGTGCGTCTATGCCCGTATCCATCATACCGACAGAGACAGCAATCATCGGAAGCTCTTCTAATTTGAAGCGTCTGATTGCGCCGCGAGGATCTTCGGTATCAGAAGTAATAACCTCGGCAAAGCGGCCCTTGTGCTCCGGCTTGGCTTGATTGAAATAATACGCAAGCTGGGCGGCATGGCGTTTGGTAACGGCATAGACGATTGCCTTTCTCAACTTCTTCGGCTCTCGTTTTTCTTCTTCGGCAAAATACGCTTGCGCGACTTGTTCGTTTCGCGCGGGGATATTTATTTTCCTTTCTAAATCTTCCGGGCTGTAATCTTCGCCTTCAAAATTCACTCCCTCAAGCGATACTTTGGTGTCTATTTGCACAATGTCATAACCGGCAAGATATCCTTCTTTAACGCCGCTTCGAAT
>Ga0155944_137_pt1 | contig 17474 bp, 17 predicted proteins | sample RifCSPlowO2_02_FD_107598 | JGI IMG/M metagenome (GOLD analysis project Ga0155944, IMG submission 107598) | Candidatus Terrybacteria bacterium RIFCSPLOWO2_02_42_20 | reverse complement strand
ACAGGTCAAGAATTATCAAAATCCTCAGAAACCAAACGTCAGACTCCGCTAAAACGCGGAGAAGATAGAGTTCGGGCCATAAAGCGATTTATGGAAGGATACCCTAGCGAAGTTCCTTGTCAGGTAAGTTCTGACGCGCACGAAAAGCGTAACGACCGGAGGACTGTCTCGGGAAATTGCTCGGTGAAAATACAATACCGGTGAAGATGCCGGTTACCTGCAGCTAGACGAAAAGACCCCGGAAGCTTTACTACAACTTGGTATTGGCTTTAGGTTTTTGATGCGTAGCATAGGCGGGAGGCTTTGAAGTTCTTCTCTCGGGGAGAATGGAGCCGCCAGTGAAATACCGCTCTTTAAAAATTTAAAATCTAACCTTCGCGGCAAAAACGCGAGGAGACAGTGCCTGGCGGGTAGTTTGATTGGGGCGATTCCCTCCCAAAGAGTAACGGAGGGGTCTACAAAGGTCGGCTAGGCGCGGATGGAAACCGCTCCGATAGCGCAATGGCAAAAGCCGGCTTAACTGCAAGACGGACATGTCGAGCAGATGCGAAAGCAGAGCATAGTGAACCGACCATTCGCATTAGATGCGGTGGAGGATTAACGGATAAAAGCTACTCCGGGGATAACAGGCTGGTAGTGCCCAAGAGTTCATATCGACGGCACTGTTCGGCACCTTAACATTATCGGGGTGCGTCGCGAGAAATCGCGCGGCCGAAATCAAACGCATTTTAGGAGAATGTGTTTTGATTAAAATATTGGCTTATAACGGTGAACTCCATGCTATGATATAGACATGGACAATACCGCGGGAAGTCTGACCAAACTTGAACGATCTATAATAATCGGCTCTATTTTGGGAGACGGGTATATGAGAATTATGCCCGGCAGATCCGACGCTTTTTTGGAAATAAATCATTCCGTGAAAGCAAAAGATTATGTTGATTACAAATTCAATAAACTGAAAAGAATTTGCGAATCTGTTCCAAAAGAAAGAGCGACAAATGAGGATCGTCATGCGTATAGATTTTTTACAAAACAGCATAAGGACTTAACAACTCTTTACGGCTTGTTTTACAAAAACAAACGCAAAATAATACCAAAAAACCTTGAGCTTGATCCGATGTCCATCGCCATTTGGTATATGGATGACGGGAGCAAATCAAGAGACAGCGATGTTTATTTGAACACGCAACAGTTTAGTTTACTAGATCAGAAAAAATTATTAAACTGTTTGAGAAAATTTGGCATTAACGCGCGTTTAAACAAGGACAAAAAATACTATCGCATAAGAATACTGAAAGAAAGTATTCAAAACTTTATGGACATTGTCGCGCCGTATATGGCGCCGTCAATGAAATACAAGTTGGTTATGACCCTGTAGAGACTGATGCGAAAGCAGAGAGTGTTCCAAGTTAGGGACGCTAAAACGCCAACTCCTCATCACGATTTGATTGTCGCGAAAGGATGAAGATATAGTCCATACCATTAGTAATAATGGAGAAATATACGATGTCGGCTCAACCTATCCTGGGGGTGGAGAAGCTCCCAAGGGTTTGGCTGTTCGCCAATTAAAAGGTTACGTGAGCTGGGTTCAAACCGTCGTGAGACAGGTTGGTCTCCTATCTGCTGCAGGCGTTAGATTTTTGAGGAGCTCTGCTCTCTGTACGAGAGGATCAGAGTGGACCGACCTCTGGTGTGCCGGCTGTCCTGCCAAGGGCAACGCCGGGTAGCTATGTCGGGATGGGATAATCGCTGAAAGCATCTAAGCGAGAAACCCGCTCCAAGATTAGAAATCATAGACAGGTCGCAGATTACGACCTTGATAGGCTTTAGGTGTAAGCGCGGCAACGCGTTGAGCCGAGAAGTACTAATTGTCTGATTCCTATTAGGAAATTTGTAAAGTTTATCCCGCTCGGCGGGATTTCGAAATATTTTTATCTGTATTTATTGGATTACTAAACAATATCATTTGCTCGGTTCGCATAATTTTCTGCTGAAAATTTGCTCTGCTCGCGCCGCCGCGCTGCGCAAGACGTCGCAAACGATATTGTTTCGTAATCCAAATATATTGAATGTTTGGTTTTGGTGGCTTGGCGCCATGGCACAACCCGTTCCCATTCCGAACACGGAAGTTAAACATGGTAGCGGCGATGATACTCTTTTGGGGAAAGTAGCTAGCCGCCAAAACCAAGCATTCAATCAATTTGTTGCATTTTTATTTTCATATGTGTTATAGTTAATGTATGCAAATAGCGCCAATTCCAAAAGATGAAAATATTAGAATTGAAGCAGTTCATAGGATGGCAATTCTGGACACGAAACCGGAAGAGCGTTTTGACCGTTTGACCAAAGAGGCGGTAGACAGGCTGAAAGTCCCGATATCAACTATTACAATAATTGATTCAAAAAGAGAATGGTTTAAGTCATGCCAAGGTTTGGACGAAAAAGAAGGCGAGAGAGCGGTGTCTTTTTGCGGCCATGCCTTACTTGCCCAAAATATTTTTGTTGTTGAGGATACACTAAAAGATGATCGTTTTAAAGACAATCCGATGGTCATAGGCCATCCATTTATCAGATTTTACGCGGGTATAGCCATTCTTGATCATAAGACGGGCCAGCCAGTCGGGGTTTTTTGCGTGAAGGATACGAAGCCCAGGACGTTCTCCATTAGCGAAATAAATATTTTGATAGATTTGGCCGACCGCGCCGAAAAAGAAATTAACGCATAAAAAAGATACAACTATATATATAGTTGCGTTGACTTTTGCGTTCAAAGATATATTATGTGATTAATAAGCCCAAAGGGGGCTTTTTTAAAAGGAAAATAAAATGTTCAATAGACTGATAAATTACATAAAAGAAACCAAGATGGAGATGAAAGGCGTCAAATGGCCGACCAAAAAGCAGGCCGTTAATTACACCTTGCTGGTTATAGTCGCCTCTATTGGCGTGGCGATATTTCTGGGGGCATTTGATATGCTTTTCGCTTATTTATTGGGGAAATTCGTACTGTAAAATATGACAAAGCAAAAAGTCCAAGCCGGAAGAAACTGGTACGCCGTTCATACTTACGCCGGATATGAGGACGCCGTGGTCAGAAATTTGAAGCAAAGAATTGAATCTTTGGGCATGGAGGACAAAATTTTCAGCGCCGTCGTTCCCACGGAAAAAAAGATAAAAATAGTCGGCGGGAAAAGAAAAACGATTGAGGAAAAAATATATCCCGGTTACGTTTTGGTGGATATGATTGTTACCGATAATTCTTGGTATGTCGTAAGAAACACTCCCAGAGTTACCGGTTTCGTCGGCGCGGGAACGACTCCCGTTCCGTTTGACAAAAAAGAGGTGGATACGCTTTTTGAAAGAATGGGCGTGGCCGAGCCGAAATATAAGATGGATGTCAAAGTCGGCGATGTGGTAAGAATAAACGACGGGCCGTTTAAAGATTTTGAGGGAGCGATAAACGCCACAGACGAAGAGAAGGGCAAAATTAAAATTTTGATATCAATGTTCGGGCGGGAAACTCCCGTAGAAATAGATTATTTGCAGGTGAAAAAGATTTGAGATTTTATTTTTTAGATTAAAACATATGGCAAAGAAAATAAAAACAGTGGTAAAATTGCAGATTCCGGCCGGCAAAGCCAATCCGGCTCCTCCGATCGGTCCGGCGCTCGGCCAGCACGGAGTCAATATCGGCGATTTTGTCAGCAAGTTCAACGAAGCCACTAGAGAAAAAGGAGCGGACATTATTCCGGTGGAAATAAGCATATATGAAGACCGGACTTTCACTTTCAAAATGAAAACGCCGCCCGCTTCCGACTTGTTGAGGAAAGCCGCCGGGGTGGAAAAAGGTTCTGGCAAAACTCCGGTGGGCAAAGCGGGGAAGATAACGAGAGCCAAACTTAAAGAAATCGCCGAAAGGAAAATGGAAGACCTCAACGCCAACGACGTGGATGCCGCCATGAAGATAATAGAAGGCGCGGCCAGAAGTATGGGAATTGTGATAGAGGGGTAATGTCAAGGTCTCGCCTTGACATTAGATTGGTCGGAACTTCTTGCTTTTTGACGCAGGTTTTTATATTATTATTTACAGAAGGCTGTTTTAAAATTATCTTATAAACCTTTTAACCAAATCTTAAGGAGGGGATTATGGAAAGGAAAATTATTTATGGTGCTGGAAGGCCACACTTTGAAAGTAATGTCGTCTTGCTTTTAAATAGTTTTTTTCGGTTGTTGTTTTTAGTTGCAAAGTTTTTTCTTTTTATAGGCAGGTTGCCATTTGTAGGAGGTATTGACAACAAAAAAATAATCAAAGAATAGCTATGTTGCCCTCCGGCAGAAAGGAGGTGAGCCAAAAGTTAGTGAGGGGAGTATCCTAAAGATACTCCCCAATTTTTATTGGACAGCTTTTTTAATTGCAAACGGGGTATTTGATGTTAAGGTGATTTAAATTAGCAGGTTTATAAGGAATGTCCTTTTACATAAAAATTTTAAAGCAAGGAGGGAGGTATTTGAATCACGGTTTTTATTGTGTCATTATTGTGTTTATTCAACCAAATCTTTGAGCTACGCATACTTTTTTAAAACAAAGTAGTGGCTCAGCAAAGGAGGTAGTATGAATAATGTTAGTTTGGTTATACGAGAAGCGCGAAAAGATGATTTTGAATGGGTTGAGAGTGTTATGCAAAATACTCTTGAGCCATACTATGGCGGTGATCATCGCCTACACGCAAAACGCATATTCAATGCGCACATTAACGGTGGTGTTGATAGTCTCGGTTTCTTTTCTTTTGAACAGCGCATGTTTATAGCAGAGATAAGGGGTAAAAAAGCAGGAATTATTCACTTGGTTGGCAAACGTCAAGCAACATATAAAATCAGCCCTCTTATTGTTGCTCCAGAATTTCAGGGGCGTTTCGGAATAGGAAGTCAACTCCTTGATCATGCTGAAAGTTATGCGCGCGGACATCAAGCGCGCCAAATCTATTGCACAGTAGCGGAAAAAAATATTGCGGCGTTACAGTTCTTTTTCCGTAAGGGATTTATTAAAGCGGGAAGTTCCGATAGTCACTACAAAACTGGTGTTACAGAAGTAATGCTTTATAAGCCATTGTACGGAGTGAGTAAAGTTGCTTCATTAGACCAGCATCATGTTTCCGTGTTGCCGTTAGATGAAACTAATACCGAGATGAAAGAACAAGTTGGCAGACTATTGCTTGATAACTTGCAAAATTCATTTGAAGGTATTAATGATGGCTGGGTGCATGCACTTTTCAATGGTTATAGCCGAAGGAATACTCTTGATGTTAATGCCAAGTATAAACTTATTTATGTTGCTGTAGACAGTACCGGTAGAGTTATCGGTGTGGCTGGTGCGACACCTAAAAAGGGAAATCCAATCAAACTAATGCCATTTATTGCTACCAACATAGTCGCATTCGAGGCGTTGTTGATAGATATTCCGCATCAACTTGTGTTATTTGGTCACAAACTCTATATTCACATTAATCCAACAGCAGATGAGGTGATATCGTTACAGCGACTTGGATGGAAATTAAATGCAGTAATGCCGTCCGCATATTGTTTAGACGTTATAACACAACAATGGAGTTTTAACATAGGAGAAACAACAATGAGAACAATGAGAATCAAACAGAGGTTTTATGACTTTATACTTTCAGGTAAAAAACCCTTAGAGGTTCGTGTTGGTTACAGTGCTATCAATAGCATTAAAGTCGGTGAACATATTCGTCTTATGACTAGCACGGAAAGTTCCGAGGTAAAGGTCAAAAATATCAGACGATACAAAACTTTTGAGGAAATGCTTAAAATAGAGACATGGGACAGTATTGCGCCAGACGCAAAATCTTGCGAAGAAGTATTTTCTTTACTCAAACAAATATACCCTCCGCAAAAGGAAAAACTTGGTGTGGTGGTATTTGAATTCACCAAAGTCGCCAAGTAATTCTACGGCCATTTCTTTGATGTACAGTTGGCAAAAACCAACTGGACATTTTTATTAAATCAATTCTATTTTTATCCCAACAACACCATATTTTTTTTGTTCTTCTTTTGAGTAAAATATTTCAATTTCTTTAATTAATTCATCTTTTGAATTGCTACCGAAATATTCAGAAGGAAAATCAGAAAATAAATCTTTAAACGATTCATATCTGTAAAGCGCTTTTACTTTTGTAATAACCTTTTTCCCCGGCTTGTCATTGCAAGAAAATTCTATTTGATCACCAATATTAATCTGTTTGCGTTTTTCATCGTATAACCTTGATTCAATAATTTTCTTGCCATTTATTATTTTTTCAAAGGGTAGTCCGGATAATTTCATTGTGTGAGTCGTCATATTTTTTGGTCAAGATAATAATAGTTAATCTTATGCGCTCACTTCCTTGGCCGCTTCTTTGATTTTGGTTTCCAGTTCTTTGGTGACTTTCGGATTTTCCACAAGAAATGTTTTGGCGGCATCGTAGCCGCGGCCAAGACTGGTTCCGTCGTAAGAATAAGAAGCGCCGGATTTTTTTATAATTCCGTATTTTTCGCCCAAATTCAAAATGTCGCCGGTGTAAGAAATTCCTTCGTTGAAGATGATGTCAAATTCGGCCGTTCGGAAAGGGGCCGCCACTTTGTTTTTGACTATTTTTACTTTCACTCTGTTGCCGATGACTTCCTCGCCCTTTTTTATCTGGGCCGCTTTTCTGACTTCTATCCTGACCGAGGAGTAAAATTTCAAAGCTTTGCCGCCGGTGGTCGTTTCCGGGTTGCCGAAGAAAACGCCGATTTGCATTCGGATTTGGTTTATAAAAACGACGATGGTTTTAGACTTGGCGGTAATGGCGGTCAGCTTTCTCAAGGCTTGCGACATCAGCCGGGCTTGAAGGCCCATATGAGAAGCTCCCATCTCGCCTTCAATTTCGGCTTTGGGTGTGAGGGCGGCCACCGAGTCAATGACGATGACATCAATTCCGCCGGAACGCACCAGGCTCTCCGTGATTTCCAAAGCCTGCTCGCCCGTGTCCGGTTGGGAGATGAGCAAGTCGTCAATTTTTACGCCCAATTTTTTGGCGTATTCCGGATCAAGGGCGTGTTCGGCGTCAATGAAAGCGCAAACGCCGCCTTTTTTCTGGGCTTGAGAGACGATGTTCAAAGCCAAGGTGGTTTTACCGGAAGACTCCGGGCCGTAAATTTCTATTATCCTTCCGCGAGGCACGCCGCCGACGCCCAAAGCGATATCCAAACTCAAAGAGCCGGATGGCACCACATCCACGTCTACTTTTGGCGCTTCGCCTAGCTTCATTATGGAGCCGTCGCCGAATTTTGTTTTTATGTCTCTTAGGGCGTTTTCCACGCCGATGTTTCTTTCCTTTGGCTTCGGTTGTTCTTTTTTATACATATTTTTATTATTTATTAAAAACCAGCTCCAATTTTTCTTTTACCTTTCGGCCGAATTTATCCGCGCCAGACACTTCTATTATATTGTAGCCTTCAGCCAACAGCAAATCGCCTTTAAATCCGCCGTCTTTGTCGGTGAAAATCTGCCGGCCGTTTAAAAACAAACTGGAAATGTTGGAGGTTTTTCCGATTATTTCGGTGAAAGATTCTCCCAAACTCTGACCGTTTACAGGAGATTCTATGGTGATGCGAGGGCCTTCTAGGTATGCTTTGGCTTTATACAGACCATAAACGCCGAAAGACAGCAAAAGCAAAATCACGATTCCGACGCCGGTTAAAATTTTTGTTTTTTTAAGAATAACCATGCTTTATTTATTTATCTCTTCTCCGGCGCTTTCCAGCAGCTTGTCGGCTTCCTCTTCCAAATTATTTTCCGGCAAATGGCTTTCATTTACCACCAGCACCTGTCTGGCTTTAGCTCCTTCTCCTTGTCCGACCACGCCTCTTTCTTCCAGCATATCCACGAGGCGGGCCGCCCGGGCGTAACCGATTTTCAGTTTTCTTTGCAGGTAGGAAGTGGAGGCTTTGCCGGCTTCAATGACCGTCTGGCGGGCTTCTTCGTAAAGTTCGTCGTCCAGCTCGTCCTCGGCTTCGTCAAAATTTATTTCAAGAGCGTCTTGAGACTTGGCGATTCCGCCGCTTTGTTCCAGCGCCGGCCCCATATCTTCAAAATCAACATTTTTATACTGATCGGCGATATAATTGACCACCTTTTTTACTTCTTGTTCCGAGATGTAAGGGCCTTGGATTCTTCGGGGCTTGCCGGTGTCTCCCGCCAGATAAAGCATATCGCCGTGGCCGAGAAGCTTTTCCGCGCCGGCCATATCAATGATGGTTCGCGAGTCAATTTGGGAAGCGACTTGCAAAGCGATGCGGCTGGTGATATTGGCTTTGATAAGTCCGGTGATAACTTCCACCGACGGCCGCTGGGTGGACAAGATCAAATGGATGCCGACGGCTCGGGACATCTGCGCCAGCCGGACGACGGAAGCCTCCACTTCTCGGGGGTAGGTGGACATAAGGTCGGCTAATTCGTCTATGATGACAATCAAAAATGGCATCGGCGGGTTGCTTTCTTTCTTTTCTTTGTGATAGGAAAGAATGTCTCTCACGCCAGCAGAAAGAAGAACCTCGTATCTTCTTTCCATTTCCTTGGCCAGCCATTTCAAGGTGATAATGGCCTTTTTTGTTTCTATGATGGTCGGAGTGAGCATGTGGGGGATATTGTTGTACACCGTCAATTCCACTCTTTTCGGGTCTATCATTATAAATCTCAATGCTTCCGGCGGGTTGCGATAAAGAAGACTGGTTATGAATGAGTGGATATAAATAGATTTGCCGCTACCCGTCGCTCCGGCGACCAGCAAGTGGGGCATTTTGGCGACATTGGCAAAAAGGGCTTTTCCAGCGACATCCCGGCCCAAAGAAACAAGAAGAGGCAAGTCCGACTTGGCGTAACCTTCTTCCTTGAACAAACTGGCCAAACCCAAAGTCGTTTTCGCGCTGTTTGGCATTTCAATGCCCACTAAAGATCTCCCCGGAATCGGGGCTTCTATTCTTAGAGGATGAGCCGCCAAAGCCAGAGAGAGGTCGCTTTGCAGGCCGATAATTCGGGACAGTTTTACGCCTTCAGCCGGTTTGAGAGTGTATTGAGTCACGGACGGCCCGATGTTTATCTCGCCCATCTCCACGTCAATGCCGAAATTCTGCAAAGTTCTTTTTATGATGTTGGCGTTGGCTTTGATGTCGCCGCTGGAAGACTTGCCCCGGTCGCCTTCAAGCAGGCTAAGCGGAGGAGAAACAAAATTGGAACGGCCCTTTTTAAAATCCATCTTCATTTCCGGGAGGTCATCTTCTTCTTTTTTTGTCCCGCTTCCCTCTTTTTTGCCGCCGGTTTCTTTTTTGATTTTTTCTTCCGTTTTTTCTCGCTCCTCTTTGTTTGTTTTTTCGTCATCAACAGAATTCATTTGGTTGATATGAACTTCCACCTCCTTTTCCTCTTTATTTTTTCTCCACAAAGATTTTATGGCCAAGGGCGCATTGAGCATTATCAGAATAGAAATTATCGCTATGCCGACAAGGGCGATAAGGCTGACCGAAAAATCAAAAAACCTTAAGAGAGGCAGAGAAACGAAGTAGCCGATGTATCCTCCGGTTTTCCCTCCCCAAACAACAGTCATCGCGCCCAAACTGCTTATCAAAAAGAGCGTCGTTCCGACAATAGCGTGGGCGACGAGGTTCGGTTTAATGGAACGGAAAAAAGAGAAAGCGGCAAAAAAGAAAAGAAACGGCGCCAAAAGATAACCATTGCCGAAAAGAGAACCGAAGATCTTGTTTATAACCGTTCCCGCGACGCCGGCTTTGTCAAAATAGGACAAGACGAACACTAAGCCAAGGACGAAAGCGCCGATGGCGAAAATGGAATGTTTGGTTTCGCTCCTCAATTCCCCGAGCGCTCGTATCTTCGGCGGGCGAAGTTTTCTTTTGGGAGATTCGTTGTCAATTTCCGGAAACTTTTTTTTGTTTTTCTTGGACATCTCCAATAATTATACAGCCATAAGTTCAAAACTCAAAAAATTTTATTTGGCGGTTGCTTTTTATTTTTTTGTCCGTTACTATGTTTATAACAGACATCAACAGAAGAGTATTTATAAAGGACAAGAAAAACAACCTTATGGACAATATAAAAGACATATACGGTTATGTAACGGACAGAATACAAAAGCTGACCGCCGCCTTGTATCGGGTTACTGATTTGTTGTCTGATAAAGAACCTATCAAATGGACATTAAGGGATAAGGCCCTAAGTCTTTACGATGACTTGGTGTCCGTTAAAGATATAAAAAATAAAGATAGTCTATTGGACAACTCGTTAAAAAATTTCACCCAAATCATTAAATCATTGGAATTGGTTTCCGCCGGTGTTTGCATTTCCAATTTAAATTTTGAAATTTTAAAAAGAGAGTATTTGTTTTTAAGGAACTTTATAGAAGGGAAGAAAACAGATATGGCCTATGATTCAAAAATGCTTCTGGAATTGGAAAAACTCGGAAGTTCATATTCCTCCTGGAAGCCGAATTCCCAAGCGGGGCAGAATCAAGGGGTATTTGAAAAAACGGTTGAGAGAAAAGAATTATTTCCAAAAAGCCCGATAAATTCAGCTTATAGCAAGGAAACAAGCCTCCAAGAAATCAATCCGCAAAGCCGGAAAGGGAAAGTCCTTGATTTTCTCAGGGGCGGACCGGCCAAAAGCGTCAATGAAATCGCTGTTATTTTCAACGGAGAAATCAGCGAGAAATCAATTCAAAGAGATTTGCTGGATTTGGTGAAAATGGGAAAAATTTCGGCCATCGGCGACAAAAGATGGCGGAAGTATCAAACAATTGACTTATCTAATCGGATAAGCTAGTATTTAAGCTTGATGGATTTGGCCATTTTTTCTGCGATAAACAAGCGTTAAATCTCGTATTTAACATAGAAACTTCGGAATAATTCCGGAGTTATCCACATAGGCGTTTGCGTTGTGGAATTGACGGGATATAATGATTGAAAGCAGATAAAAATTTAGCGGGGTTTTTATTGTTGAACGGCCGGATTGACCGAACTTTGAAAATAAAATAATTGTGAAAGTTAAGAATGATTAGGAAAATATTTACGGATTTCCCGAAAGAAAAATTTACATTGCAAATTGACAAAGAAAAGATTAATAAGATTATCAGTTATTTGCGCGAAGCGTTTGGTTTTGTCGAAATCAAATTTTATTCGCGCAAGAAGTAAATTAAAAGATTAAAAACATTATGAATAGATTTAAGACCAATAAAGTTGGCAAAACAACATCAGCTATCGTTGGTTTGGCGACTGCCGCCTGGTTGTCGTTTGGAGCTTTAGTCGCTCCTTTGACCGCCTCGGCCGTTACCATTGACGAGCTGTTGGCCCAGATAGCCGTGTTGCAAGCTCAACTTTTGACATTGCAAGGTTCGTCCGTTTCAACAGCGGACAAGTGCTCGTTCACCCGTTCCTTGACCGTCGGGTCAAGGGGCGATGATGTCACTTGCCTGCAGAAACATTTGACGAGCGCCGGTCACTTCACCTATTCGGGTGGAGCTACCGGATACTTCGGTTCAATTACAAGAACAGCCGTTGCCGCTTGGCAATCGGCCAACGGAGTTTCTCCGGCCGTCGGATACTTCGGCTCAATATCGCGAGCCAAGTATGACAGTATGTCTATGACCACCACGGGAGGAAGTTCATCTTCCGTAACGACAACGACTGGAGGATCATCTTCTTCAGTTGTTGCGACAGGCGAAGGTTTGACGATAACTTCAGCCACGCAACCGGCCGCCACCTTGGCGGTCAAGAGCGCGGCCAGACTTCCTTTCACCAAAGTCACTTTGACAGCCGGCGCGCAAGATGTGGTTGTCACGGGCATCACGGTGGAAAGAACAGGTTTGGCTAACGACGCCGCTTTCGCCGGAGTTGTCCTTTTGGACGAAACCGGAACACAGCTCGGCATCGCCAAAACTTTCAATTCCGACCACAAAGCGACGGTGGGCGACACGGTTACAATAAAAGCCGGTGCCAGCCAGACCTTTACGGTCGGCGGCAATATGGCTTCCGATCAGACCAGCTACGCCGGACAAGTCGCTTATCTTTCCGTAACTGGAGTTACGACTTCAGCCACAGTCAGCGGTTTGCTTCCTATTTCCGGAGCCGGACACACGATCAACAATTCGTTGACAATCGGCAGCGTGACTAACGCTGTTGGTTCCATTGATCCGCAAACCAGTCCGACCAAACCGGTTGGCACGACAGGCTATACTTTCAGCGCTGTCAAGTTTACCGCCGGTTCAGCCGAGAAAATAAAAGTCCATTCAATCAGATGGAATCAATCAGGTTCAGTCGGAACAGCGGATTTAACCAATGTCAAGACATATATTGACGGCACCGCTTACGACACGACAGTTTCTTCCGACGGCAAGTATTACACTTCAACCTTCGCCAGCAGCTTGACGGTTGACAAAGGGGGTTTCATTGAAATGTCCATCAAAGGAGACATTGTCGGAGGTTCAGGCCGAACGATTGACTTTGATATTTACAAAAATACCGATGTCAATGTGAGCGGAGAAACCTACGGATACGGCGTTACGCCTCCGAACGGTTCATCTGATCCGACAGACGACACTTCAGCTTTCTCCAGCGCCAATCCTTGGTACGACGCTTCACAGGTTACAGTTTCATCCGGAACGATTACCGTGACCAAAGCCACTTCAGTCGCCGCGACAAATATCGCGGAGAATGTGGCTAACCAAGTACTTGGAGGCTTCACGGTAGAAGTTAAAGGCGAGTCGATCTCGGCCAATAACCTGGTTTTCCGATTCCAGCTTTCCAGCGGAGCCGGAGATGTTGAGGATATAACCAACATTTCCCTCTACGACGAGAATGGAACCGTGGTAGCCGGTCCGGTCGACGGTTCGGGAACCGACCTTGATTACGGTTCGGTAACTTTCAGCGACACGGTTACTTTCCCGATAGGCGTTAAGACCTACACTTTGAAAGGCAAACTGGGAACGAATTTTGTTAACGATCAAACGGTCGTCGCTTCCACCACGCCTTCATCCAACTGGTCAAATGTTACCGGCCAAACGACAGGCAATTCCATTTCTGGAACTTCTATCACCTCTTCGGTGATAACCGCCAACACGATGACGGTGAAATCAGCCACCTTGACTATCAGCGTTTCCGCCAATCCGGTGGCGCAGACGATAGTTGCGGGAGCGCAAGGATTCACTTTTGCGAATTATATTTTTGACGCCAATTCTTCCGGTGAAGACATTAAGTTCACGACTATCCCGTTGGAATATAATACTGGCGGTGGCACAGCGACCAATGTCAACAATTGTATTCTTTACGATGGTTCAACCGCATTGAACACCAGTTCTAATGTTGTCAATCCGTCAGCCGCCGGTTCTTCCACTTCCTTCACACTTGACACCGCTTTGATAATCAGCAAGCAAACAACTAAAACTTTGGCGCTCAAATGCAATGTTGTCGCCGGAGCGACGGGCACTTACCGATGGGGTTATGACAGCGGCTCCACGCCGACAATCACCGGGGTAACTTCAGGACAGAGCGTTGACCCGACGGAAAATGATTCAGCCGGTCAAGCTATGACTTTGACAGCCAACGGCACCTTGACGGTAACAACCAATACTGCCCAGAGCCCGGCCGCTAACGCCGTAGCTTCGGCGGGTAGCACAGTTACTGTCGGTATTATGGATTTCACCGCCTCCAACGAAGACATCGCTCTTACCAAACTTGGTCTTAAATTGACCAACGCAACCGCTTCCACCACGGTTTCCGATTTGTCGGAAATAACTTTGTGGGACGGTTCAACGCAAGTTGGTTCATTGGTTATTTCTTCGGGAACAACCGGGACTTCAACCATTTCCAACTTCATCATTCCGAAAGGCCAGTCCAAGAGCTTGACTGTCAAGACTGTTTTGACCGCTATCGGCACCGATTTGCCGGCTGCGCAAGGAACTTTAATGGCGGTTGACTTGATTGGCGCGGGTAACGCGCAGGGTACCGGCCAAGCCAGCGGTGTGACGATAACTTCGTCTTCTGGGGCGACAACCTTCTCTGGCGTGAGAGTCTTCAGGACTTTCCCGACATTTGACAGGCTTTCCGGCATAGATTCAGCTTTGAACGGCACGACCGATGAAACCGTTATGGGTTTCAGCGTCAAGGCCGACAGCATGGGCAAAATGTCCCTGTATAAGCTTACTTTCAATGTCGCCACCACAGGGGTGATAGCCGACAGCTTGAATGTGTACGCTTACAACAGCTACAGCAACGGCACATTCTCCAGCCCGGTATCGGGTGTTGGTTCAGGAGGAAAGTTCTTGAACACCGACCTTGACCTTGAGACAAGATGGGCCGCCGCTTCCACTGACCTTGAAGTTTATCCGCAAACGACAGCCGCCGCTTCTACAACCGTAGAAATTGCCGCTGGCGCTACGATGTACTTCAAAGTGGTTGCCACCATCACCGGTGTTGGTTCAGGAGATTCTTTGACCACAACCTTGAGGGGTGACAGCGCTTATCCTTCATTGGCCGCTTTGATGGGCAACTATGTCAACATTGAAGCCGCCGCCACGGCCTCCAACAACTTTATCTGGTCGCCGAGAGCTACGACAACCACCACTTCAATCAACGACAACGATTGGATAAACGGTTACAATGTTCCGACCTTGCCTTCAGGAGGTATCACCTTCTCCAAGTCAAAATAATAACCACCTTGTGTCCCATAATCGGCTGAAAAGTTGATTGCGGGAGGTTAGCAAAAACCCCGTTCCTCGAAAGAGGGCGGGGTTTTTGTATTTGAACATCTGTATATATCCAAGGACTACCCTTGGATAGCAAGAAATATTGAATAGACGGGAGTTTTTTGCTAGTATTTTAAATATGAAGAAAAAAATACTTTTTATAATTTTTGTTTTAATTGTTTGCGGGGGACTGGGCTTTTATTTTTATCAAAAACTGTCCCCAAAAACGCAAAATGGCGTTACAGTTGGCCAATCTAATTCTTCCAGCAGCCAAACGGCCGGCAATACCGTAAATATTGGCGGAGTCATCATTCAAGGCGAAGGCGATATGAAAGGCGTTAAGATAGAACCTGTCGTCATTACAAACAATAAGCGGGCGGTCAACGTTCCTTTGCCTGATTTAAATAAGGAAATAAAAATAACGGCCGATATGAACGAAGAGGCTAAAAGAATCGCCACTGACAAAATCCAAGATTTATCAAGCCATCTCAAAAAAGACAACGATAATCTGGAAAACTGGCTGGTGCTGGGAGTGTATCGCAAGACGATAGGTGATTATGAAGGCGCTAAAGAAGTATGGGAATACGCCAGCGTTATTCGGCCCCAAAACTCAATATCTTTCAACAATCTCGGCGAACTTTACGCTTACTATCTCAAAGACAACGCCAAAGCGGAAGAAAATTACAAAAAAGCCATAGTAAACGACCCATCGGCCATTTATATTTACCGCAATTTCTTTGATTTTTACAGATATTTTGCCAAAGACACAGCTAAAGCCCGTGCCATTCTGGAACAAGGCATCGCCGCCAATCCCACCACCTCCTCCGATCTTAAAAATCTCTTAGACTCCCTTAACTAAATAATTTCCAAGGACTACCCTTGGAAATTATTTAGTGATATAATTATTGTTGATGAATCGAAAGTTTCAATTTTCAGTAGGGGAATTTTATCATTTGTATAATAGGGGTAGTAACAAAATGCCTATTTTTCTTGACGACTCTTACAAGAAAAGATTTATAAAATTACTTTTTGTTTGCAACAGCAAAAAACCAGTCGTGTTTAAAACCATCCAAGGACTACCCTTGGATGAAATAGACAGAGGGGAAACATTGGTGGATATTGGATCTTATTGCCTGATGCCGAATCATTTTCATTTATTAATTAGAGAAAAGATGGAAAACGGTATCAGTTTGTTTATGGAAAAATTATCCACGGCATATTCAATGTATTTTAATAAAAAAAACGAAAGAACAGGCGGACTTTTTGAAGGAACTTTTAAAGCAATATATGCAAATGATGATGATTATCTAAAATATTTATTTACTTACATACACCTAAATCCAATTAAAATAATTGATCCTAACTGGAAAGAAGAAGGTATTAAAGATAAAAATAAGGCCAAAGAATTTTTAAGAGAATACGTCTTTTCCAGTTATATGGATTATCTCGGCGCCGATAGGCCAGAAAGCGGTATTATAAACAAACAGGTATTTCCTGATTATTTTTCAACACAACAAGATTTTAATTACACGATAAATGACTGGCTGTCTTTTAAAAGCACCACCATCAAGGCAACCCCTTGATGGTGGTGTGAAAGTTATACACACATAAGGGTTTTGTTGGTGTTGGTTGATGTGGTAAAATATGGCTATGAAAAAGAGATATAAGATACCGCTGATTGTTTTTGGAACATTGGCGGTTTTTTATTTTGTGTTGGTAATTATCCGGATGTTTCATTTCTATAATTTGGACAAAACCAACGAGCAGGTGGCGAAGATTCATAACACCAAACTGACGATGGACGATGTGATAGGGAAGAATTTGCCGCCAGACCCGGGCGCCGAAGCGGATAAAACAATCCAAGGCGTTGATGCCAACAAAAACGGCATCCGCGACGATGTGGAATTGGCAATTTTCAAAAAATATCCCGATTCGGCAAAGATAAGGGCGGTATTGCTTCAATACGCGCTGGCATTGCAGATGGAGGCGGTGCAAGAGGTGGTGAATGAGGAGACGGTGACAGAAGTAGTGACAGAGCAAAGCAGAGCTCATGATTGTCTTTCTGACGCACTTGTGCCAAGAAAAACCCCTGAATCTGCGAGAGAGTATTCTGACACAGAAAAAATTGACACATATATTAATTTTGTTGAAAAAAAGCAGTATAACACCGCAGAAAGAAAAAAAGCCAAAACGGATTTTGTTGAAAAAATAGGAAGTTTTAATTCACTAACTGGTGTGTGTGATATTGATTATTCATCGTTGTCTAACTAAAAATGAGCTGGTTTAATTTTAAAAAATTTAAAATTATTGTAATTGTTTCATTGTGGTTATTATTTCCAGTTGGAATTTTTGCTCAAACAAATGAAGTAAATTGTTCACCTGTGGGGTATTCAATTTTTACGATAAATGGAATATTTGCTAACGAAGAAAAAGCAAGTAAAAACAGAGATAAATTGTGGGAAATATTACCTCCTTCCCTCAACAACCAACCCATCACCGTTAACTATCTTCATAACGAAACTCACATCGCCGGTCTAGGCGACTTGACGATGTCTTTTTATCAAAAGATTTTTGATTATGAGGCGGTGAATGATTACGATCTGGTGGAGATGCTGAAAGACGCCAGCGAAAAAGTCAAAACTCAAAAGCTCCTCCTCGTTGCCCACTCCCAGGGCAATTTTTATG
>Ga0155944_112_pt1 | contig 21636 bp, 20 predicted proteins | sample RifCSPlowO2_02_FD_107598 | JGI IMG/M metagenome (GOLD analysis project Ga0155944, IMG submission 107598) | Candidatus Terrybacteria bacterium RIFCSPLOWO2_02_42_20 | reverse complement strand
TCGGGGAAAATCTCACCGCTTCCCTTAACGCCCGTATCTCGTCTATGCCCCGCGAAGAAGCGGCGTCAATTTCTATCAAATCAACATCGGAGCATCCCGCCTCTTTGGCCAAAATTCTGGCCAAACTCGTTTTTCCCGTCCCACGGGAACCGGAAAAAAGATAAGCGTGAGAAACCCGCCCCGTCTTAACGGCGTTTTTCAAAATCGGAACGATATGTTCCTGCCCCAAAACTTCTTCAAAGCTCTGCGGCCGATATTTGCGATAAAGAACTACTTTGGACATTTGTTTTTATTGTATCAATTTTATTGTTTATTTGACAATAGGCAACGCCAGCGCCAGATGTTCCAAAATAATTTTGGCCGACGCGCCTTGGTCGGAGATAAATTGCCGGCTTCGGGACAATTCTTCCAGAGCCATACACCCACTTGGACATTCAATGTCCAAGTGGAGCAGAAATTCCAGAGCATTTAAAAATTGGACGGCTTTTTGCTTGTTCGCGGACGATTCCGACAATAATTCATTTTCCTCGCCGCTTTTCGCGGACAATTTTTTTACCATTTCCAATCTTTTATTGGGCAAAGCGGCCAAAAATTTCCGACCGATTTCAATCAGTTCTTTTTCCAAATCTTCTTTGCCGGAAGAAACATCAATAACAGTCAGCCTTGAGCGAAGAGTGGGTATGACACTTTCAACCGAAGAAACGATGATGAAAAAATGGATTTTATCGCCTGGCTCTTCCAGTGTCTTCAAAAGCGCGTTGGACGATTCCATATTGAAGGAAAAAACTTCCATCACCAAAACTTTTCCTTGTCCGGAAAAAGATTTCGTAGCCGCCCAGCTCGTCAGATTATGGCTGTCGTTTATCCCGAAAAGTCCGAACCGCCTGAATGAAAAGTCCGGATGAGATTCCAAATTATCTTCCGCAAGTATGACTCTGGCCGCTTCCTCGGCCATTTTTTTGCCGGCTTCCCCGTCCCCGCAAAGCAAATAAGCGTGATGAAATTCCCTTTTCTCAATATGAAATTTTAGAATCGGGCGCATAAAATAATTATTCGCTTATTAAATTCTTGATTATTTTTACCATCACATCTTTTTCTTTCGGATCGCTTTCGGCAACAAGAAGCGCCAAGGCCACAAGAGCATTGTCGTTTATCTTTCTTTCGCCGGTTTTTTTGAAAAGAAAATCTGTTTTGTCCAAGAAATACACGAACAAAAAGGCGGCGGAGCGTTTGTTTCCGTCAGAAAATGGATGATCTTTGATGATGAAATAAAGAAGATGGGAAGCCTTGTCTTCTATTGATGGATACAGTTCTTTGCCGCCAAATGACTGGTAAAGGCCTTTAATGATACCCTCAAAACTTCCGTCTCTCTCATTTCCAAACAAGTCACTCGCTTCTTTTTTTACAATCAATTCTTTTTTTAATTCAGCTATTATTTTCAAACAATCATCGTATTCCAAAACAAATTTTGTTTTCCCGCCTTTTGATTCTTTGAGCTGCCCTTTATCGTATTGTTCAAGGATGGTTAGTGTTTTGGAATAATCGGAAAGCAAGTTTAAAATTTCTCCGGCTTGCCCGCTCAATAATTCCTTTTTGGATTTTTCCCGCAAAAACGAGATGGCAGTTTGCAATTCGTTGAATTTATCCCGAGCTTCCAAAAGCCGTTTTTCATTTATCGTATAACCTTTAATCAAGTGATTTTTTAGGGTTTTAGTCGCCCAAACACGAAATTGCGTAGCCCTTTTTGAATTGACTCTGTAGCCTACGGAAATAATCATATCCAAATTATAAATATTCATTCTCCTAATTTTTCCATCGGTGGCAACCTGTTCCAAAATGGAACAGGTTGCCTTTTCAATTAACTCCCCTGTTTTATAAATATTTTGAATATGCTTCACTATCGCAGGTCTATTTACATCAAACAGATTGCTTATCTGATGAGCATCAAGCCAAACTGTCTCATTTTCAAAACGCACCTTTAAATCAACCTCATTTTTTGAAGTTTTGTAAATTATTATTTCTCCTTTTTTAAAATTCTCTTTTTTCATTATTTAAAATATGTTTATTGTAATTGTAGCACAAAGATAAAAGGGTAAATTGTTTTTACGCAATTTACCCTTTACAAAACATAAAGAAATATTTTTTTGAAACTTAATTGACCCACGGTTTATCTTTTATTTTTATTTTTATTTCACTCAGCTTGTCGAGGACCAATTCCAATTCAGTTTTTATATCCTCGGCCTGTCTATAATTATCCGAGTCATTGAAGCCACTTTTTTCCATAACCAACATTCTCCTCTTTAGTCTTTCCTGCAGTTTATCCACGGAAGAAATTACCTCGCTGATAATGTGGGAGGGTTTATTTCTTGATTCAACGGAAAAAAATAGTAGTAAACCAAAACCTATAAAAACTATGATCACAAACAATATTCCAAGAGCGTCTATATTTTTAGTATCTTTGCTTTCTACTCCTTTTGTCGCTATTTTTTCCATCTTTACTCCCCTTTCTTTTTTCTGAATTCCGTCAGATGTCGGTCGCTTTAGATTAAAGCGAAATATTTAAAATGTTCAAAATACTGTCTGTATCATACAGGAATTTTATAAAAAGTCAAGGATTTTGCCAAAAGCAAAGTTTTACTTCTTCGCGATGATACTTTTCTTGTAGGTGTCCAAATGATCCAGAGCCAGACCGGCGCCTTTGGCCACGCAGAGCAGGGCGTCGTCGGCGACATGGGCTTTTACGCCGGTGGAGCGGAAAACCAACTCGTCAATATTTCTAAGCAATGAAGAACCGCCGGTCATCGTGATGCCGTTGTCTATGATGTCCGAGGCAAGTTCGGGCGGAGTTTCCTGCAAAACATTTTTGATGACTTTCATCATATCTTTGAGTTCGGAGTCAATGGCTTTCACCACCTCGTTGGTGGTAATTTCCGCCGCTCGGGGCAAGCCGGTCAGAAAATCCCGGCCTTTTATTTTGTAGGCCATTTCTTCGTCCACCAAAACTGCCGAGCCGATTTTTATTTTTATATCTTCGGCCGTCCTGTCGCCGATAAACAGATTAAAATTTTTCTTGATGTAGTCGGCGATGGCCTGATTGATTTTATCCCCGGCGCACTTCAACGACGCGGAAGCGACAATACCTCCCAAAGAAATAACGGCCGCGTCCGTTGTTCCTCCGCCGATATCAACCACCATATGCCCGATCGGCTCTTGGATGGAAATACCGGCGCCGATGGCGGCCAAAATCGGTTCTTTCATCACGTAAGCCGCTTTGGCTCCGGCTTTTACGGCGGCTTCCACCACCGCCCTTCTTTCGGTGGAAGAAACGCCGGCCGGCACCGAAACCAGCACCTCCGGCTTGGCGAAATTCCATTTTCCCATCGCTTTGGAAATGAAGTATTTAAGCATCGCTTCCGTCACTCGGTAATCGGCGATAACGCCGTCTTTCATCGGCCGGTAAGCGGTAATGGTGTCCGGAGTTCGGCCAACCATCGCTCTGGCTTCATCCCCCACCGCCATAACTTTATTGTCCGGCAAAGAAATGGCCACCACGGACGGCTCGTTTAAAACCACCCCTTTGCCCGGAACAAAAACCAACGTGTTGGCCGTGCCCAAATCAATGCCTAATTTTTTATTGAAAAATCCCATGTTATTTAACCTCCACCCTCTCTATATCAGCCCCAATATTTGCCAGCCTTCCACAAATGTCCTCGTAGCCTCTTTCTATGGTATACGTATTTTTTAGCGCGGACTGGCCTTTGGCGGCAAGCATAGCTATCAGTATTATGGCAGAAGGACGCAAAGCGGGCAAACAAGTGATTTCCGCCGGTTTGAATTCAGTCGGTCCTTTTATAAAAACCCGATGAGTATCGGCCAAATCTATTTTAGCCCCCAAGCGGTTCAATTCCGTGTAATAGATGGCGCGATTTTCGTAGACCCAGTCATGAATTAAAGTTTCTCCTTTGGCTTGAGCGGCAATGGGGACGAAAAACGGCAGGTTGTCTATGTTGAGCCCCGGATACGGCCGGCCGTAAATTTTTTCTTCCGGCGCGATCATTTCCGATGGATAGGTTTTTATGTCCGCCAAGCGGGCGAATCCGTTTTCCGATTTATATTCGCGAACAATTTTATATTTAAACCCCATTTTTTCCAGCTTGAACAATTCCAACTCTAAAAAATCCAACGGGCATCGCCGAATAACGATTGACGATTTCGTCACGATGGCCACCGCCAGAAAAAACATCGCTTCTATCGGATCTTCGCTTAATTGAAAAGAATATTCTTGGTTGATATTTTCTTTGCCGAAAATGGTCAAAGTGGTCGTTCCAATCCCTTCTATTTTCACGCCCAAGCCGATTAGAAAATGGCACAAATCTTGGACCTGATAATTGGCCGAGGCGAATTTTATAACCGTTTTTCCGCCGATAAGCGCCGCCGCCAAAATGGTGTTTTCCGTCGCCGTGTCGCCGGATTCGTACATTATTATATTTTCGCAAGGAATTAACTTATTTCGGCTTATTTCGTATTCGTTTTCCTTAACCTTTATTTTTATTCCGAACTTTTCCAGCGCGTAAAGATGAGGCGTAACCGTCCTCTTCCCCAGTTTACAGCCGCCGGAAAAAGGCAGAGAGAATTTTTTGAATTTATGGGCTAATATACTTATCAGCAATATCATTATTCTGGTTTTCAAAGCGGCTTCAATGTCCAATTTTTCCAGTTTTAATTTTTCGGGCGGGGACACTTTCAGAGCCTTGCCTTGCCAGGCCGTTTTTACCCCGACACTTTCCAAAATTTCAATTATTCTGAAAACCTCTTCTGTTTTGGGCAGATTAGTTATAACCGTTTTGCCGTCATTAAGAAGAGAGGCCAGCAAAATCGCCACCGCCGAATTTTTGGAAGAATTGACCGTTACCTCTCCTTTCAATTTTTTTCCGCCGTTGATTATGTAATTTGTCACAAAACAATAATAATGTTTTTGAATTTTTTTACAAACAAAAAAATTCAAAAAAACCGATATTTCTACAAAGAGAAATTTTTGAGCAGTTCTTCCACCGGGTCGGCGGCGGCGCCGTTGAAATCGCTTTTTCCGGCCACAGGCGCGCTGGTGGCAGGCGCGCTTTCGTTTTCCATTATTCCATCAATGCTTTTCTCTCCGCTCTTTTGTTCAAAGCCTGTTTTTTTTTCGGCTTTCGCCGTCATTCTGGTTAAGAAAGCGTTCAGTTCTTCGCTGGAAAAAAAGTTTATGGAAATGGTGCCTCGCCCTCCCGTCATTTCTATCTGAACTTTCGTCCCCAAGGTGTCGGCTAGTTTTTTTTCCATTGATTTAAGTTCCGCGTTGACGCTTTCTTCAGCCCCCAGTATTCCGTTGACCATATTTCTGGTTATTTTTTCAACCAATCTGACGCTCATTTTTTTCCCGACAATATCTCTGTAAAGAGTCATTTGTTCTTCCAGCCTCCCATCCAAAGCCAAAAGCGCCCGACAATGGCCCTCGCTTATATCGCCCATTGTCAAGCCGCTTTGGATTTCTTCCGGCAACATCAAAAGTCTTATCGTATTGCTGACATATTCCCGGCTTTTGCCGACGCGAGTGGCCACTTCGTGGTGCTTAAGTTTGAAATTGTTCACCAATTTTTCAAACGCCATCGCCCGGTCAATGGCGTTCAAATCCTCTCTTTGTAAGTTTTCAATTATGGCCAGTTCCAGTTTCGTCTTCTCGTCGCTTTCTTTCCTGATGACCACCGGCACCTGGCTTAAACCGGCCAACTTTGAAGCCCTCAACCTTCTCTCTCCGGCGATAAGCTCGTATTCCACCGATATCCCGTTCTCGTTTTCCGTTTCTTTTCTGATAACAACCAATGGCTGAAGCACGCCATACTGTCTGATTGATTCGGACAAATCTTTTATTTTCTCCAAATCAAACTCCGTTCTCGGCTGTTGGGAATTGGGTTTTACCTTATCAACTTCAATAAGAAAAACACTCCCCAGCGACGCTAAATCATTTTCTGTCATAAATTTATTATATCACAGAGGCTTATTGACGCAAGAGGCATTTAAGCATTATGATGACTAATATATTTTAAATGCCGGTGTGGCGGAATTGGCATACGCGCGCGACTCAAAATCGCGTCCCGCAAGGGTTGTGGGTTCAAGTCCCACCACCGGCAATCGTTCGGAACAAACTTTATAAATAAAAGTGGGACTTGAACGGAATGACCAATGTCATTAGACACTTGACAGGCAAAGCATCATCTGCTACTATAAAAAGCAATATCAAGCATATTGCTTGGTGTGCTCTACGCGAGAGTGTCGCGGCAAAGTGTACCTTGAAAGGAAAGGAGTAATAGAGATGTTCGACTACTTGTACTTGATTAGAAAACTCTTCCAATACAAGGCGAAGTCCGTCAAGGATTTCGTCGAGTTTATGAAGAGAGAGGGAGAGGGCTGTACGGTGGCAGTAGAACCGTACACGGCGGCAAAGGTCAGCGCCGAGACATTAGTCGGCGTCATCGCAGACTTCCATTACATGCTGGAGTTCACGGCTACGACGATTCGTGGCCGCAAGATCAAGGTCATCTACCGACAGCGTCTCTTCATGCGCTTCGGAAGCGACCGCGGCTACGCCGACGCCAAGAACAGGCGTAACGCCGCAATCAGGCTCTTTCTGCTCGGCGAGCAGAAGGTGCAGGAGCTGCAGGCGAAGCTCCCCAAGGCGTCGGTGAATCTCATCGGCCCGAACGGTCGCCCTATGGACGACGCAATGTTCGCCGAGCTCCACAAGGACGCGGTGGCCTGCGGTGTCTCCGCCTGAATTCAGCGAGAAAATCGCCCATCTTTACCGGAGGGAGAACGCGTAAGCGACTCCCTCTTTTATTTTTTCAAAATTATAAAGAACAAAGAATTTGCCGTCGAAGCAGTAAATTTTTCAATCCATTTTTTTGGGAATCCAGTCTTGCTTGTATTTCAGGAGAGGAAGACTGTCCCAATTTTCAATTATCGGCGCAATGAACTTCCATGAAGCCGCCACTTCCTCGGCGCCGGCAAAAAGCGTTTGGTCGCCCGCGATGCAATCAAATATGATTCGCTCGTAAGCATCCGGCGCTTTTTTCGCGTCTCCACTTTTTTCGCGGGAAAATGAAAGCGTTTTCGGGTCAAGTTTCATCTCAAAGCCGGGCCGTTTCGTCCAGAAAGAAATATCAATTCCTTCATCGGGCTGAATGCGAAAAACAATCGTGTTTTGAGAAATATGCCCGGCGTTCGGTGGACAAAGGTATGAATCTTTTTTTCTAAAAACCACTTCAATTTCCACGGCGGACTTTCCCAGCCTCTTTCCGCTTTCAAGATAAAACGGGACGCCTTTCCATCTCTCGTTTTCTATATGAGCTTCCACGCGAAAATAAGTTTCTGTTTTTGAGTCAAGGCTTACGGACGGCTCTTCCAGATAACCTTGATATTGTCCGCGCTTAACGAATTTTTCAATCTCTTTTTTCCCAATCAAACGAAATTCGCTTAACACCTTTGCCCTTGACTGACGCATCGCTTCGGCTTCAAAAACACCCGGGCCCTCCATGGCGATAAACGCCAACATCTGCAACATATGATTCTGCCCCACGTCGCGCAACGCTCCGATTTGATCATAAAACGCCCCCCTTCCTTCTATGCCGATTTTTTCCCACAAGCGAATATTCACCCTCTCAATGAACTGACTGCTCCAAAGATGCTCCAAAAACGAATTGGAAAAGCGGAAAGCGAGAATGTTCTGCATGGATTCTTTGCCCATATAGTGATCCACTCTGAAAATTTGATTTTCTTTGAAAAGCGCCACCATTTTTTGATCCAGTTTTTCCGCCGTATGTATATCGCTTCCAAACGGTTTTTCCACAAGCACCCGCGTCCAACCGCCATTGCCGGCGCAAATGTCGGACAATCCGCTCTTGCTCATTTGCTCAAAAATCGTCTCATACATTTCCGGCGGAACGGATAGGTGGAAAAGTTTGGCGCGGCATACACCCGATTTTTTATCTATTTCCAAAAGTTTGTCCGCCAGCGCCTTATAAAATTCTTCTTTGCCAAGGTCGCCTGAAACATACGAAAAATTGGCGACAAAATCTTTTATTCCCACCGTCAATGTTCCGCTGTTTTTTTCTTTCAAAATATCTTCCGCGTATTTCTTCAGATCGTCATCAGACCACTCTCTTCTGGCAAAACCGATAATAGAAAATTTTTCGGGCAAGTTTCCGCTTATGAAAAGATTCCACAAGGCCGGTATCAATTTCCGGCGGGCAAGGTCTCCGGTTATGCCGAAAATAACGATAGTAACCGGGGACATTAAGTTTTTCGTTTTTTTCATGGTTGATGATATAATATCTTTAATAACCCGACACTGTCAAAGCAAATTTATGGAAAACAAAACGAATGAACTTAAAACCAAGAACTTGGATTTGGAAAAACTGATAAATTATCAGGACGGATCGGTGGTCAGCCGGGAAGTTTTAAAGTTGCCCGCCGGAACTTTGACTGTTTTCGCTTTTGACGCCGGACAGGGCTTGAGCGAACACACGGCGCCTTTTGACGCCACTGTTTACATCTTGGACGGCGAAGCGGAAGTGAAAATTTCCGGCCAAATTCACATTGTCAAAAAAGGCGGACTGCTCATAATGCCCGCCGGCCAACCCCATTCGCTTAAAGCCGAAAAAAGGTTCAAAATGCTGCTTATAATGATAAAATCCTAACTCGCTTGCATTATTTTTAGACTATGCTATATTCACATCAGATAGAACATTAAGAGAGGGGGTCTTGTTTTTAAAAGCTTTTTATTTTTTTAAAAAAGCAAATTTAATAATACCAAGACACTCCTCTCCTATATAACAATGCCGTCCAACGAGACGGCTTCCCAATAAACACCATTCAAACTGATACTTAGTTTAAATGGTGTCTTTTTTTATTACAAAAAGAAAAAGGGAGTTTTTGCAAACTCCCTTTTTGGGGGGCGATTATATACAATTTAAAAACTAAGCAACTAAACAAAGTAAACCACTTTTTTCCAGAAGATCACGAATCTCTGGAGTTATCTCTCTTTTCAAGCTTTTCTTCAGTATGTTCATGCAAATAAGCCCGGATTTAAATGAATTTTGAGCCAGCAACAAAAGCTTATCGTCAAGATTAAGAGATTTGAAATCTTTGATTTTCTCCGCAAAAATTTCCTTGACTGATTCCAACATGGAAATCATGTTTTCACCAGATCCTTCTTTCTCTATTTTTTCAATCTCTTGAAAAAATTCCTCCATCTTGCTCATTAAATTTTTTATAGCTGTTGCTTTTGTAGGGCTCATTGGTTTTACAGGAAATGCCTTTAATAACTTCATTTTCGCTCACCCCCTTTCATGGGTGAAATTAGTGAAATAAAATAAACTTAACGCCCCCTTATATTTAACAAAATCCCTTCGGATAAAACCAATAATTTTTAGCCCAGAACTAATACGGCCTTAATTATTATTTTCTCCGTAAAACAGGAATTTTGGTTGTTTTTAAAAGACCTTTATTTGCTTTAAGCCTAACCCTTTAAAAAACACTGTCAACTGTCCTATTCCTTCCGCCAATTTTTCGCTTTGAGGGCTTTTCGGGCGGCGTCTTGTTCCGCTTCCTGTTTGGAAGCGCCTTTGCCTTCCGCCATCAATTTGTCGCCCAAAAACACGCCCATAGTAAAAACTTTTTCGTGGTCTGGCCCGGATTCGGCCAAAACTTTATACGACGGAGTAACGCTCTCCAATTCTTGCGCTTTTTCCTGGAACAAGCTTTTAGCGTCTATCCATAATTTTTTCTCAATCACTTCCTCAATTTTGCCGAAAAGATTTTTCTCCAAAAAGTCAAAAGTTTCTTCATATCCGCCATTAAGATAAATCGCCCCGATAAGAGCTTCAAAAGCGTTGGCCAAAATATATTGCCTCGCCTTGCCCAAACTCTTGGCTTCTCCTTTAGAAAGAAGCATAAAATCGCCGATATTAAGCTCGCTGGCGGTTTCGGAAAGCGTAATAGAATTGACCAGCGCCGCCCTTAACGCCGTCATTTCCCCTTCTGTTTTTTTGGGATATTTTTTATAAAGATATTCGGTTATGGCCAGTTCCAGCACGGCATCGCCCAGAAATTCCAGCCGTTCGTTTTGCTCCAAACCCAAAGACGGATTCTCGTTCAAATAAGACCGATGAGTAAAAGCCTGCTGGAGAAGATTTTTATCCTTAAACTTTACGCCTATTTTTTCTTCAAATTTTGAAAAATTCATTTTTTGTTCAAATCTTTTATCGCTTCCGCCAAAATGCCTCTTATGTCGTCGTACATTTTAAGCTCGGGCAATTCTTTCATCTTAAACCACTTGGCGTCGTCCAAACCGCCCGTTTCTTTGAGCTTTATATCGTCATTTTTGGCCAAAGCGAGAAAATAAGTGACGCTTTTTTTGATTTTTCCTTTTTCCGGATCGGAGGCCAAATATTCATTCTTGCCCAATTCTTTGCCCACCTCCACGTCCAAACCTATTTCTTCCGCTATTTCTCTTTTAGCCCCATCGGCCGCGTTCTCTCCTTCTTCTATTCTTCCTTTGGAAAGCGTCCAGTAGCCGAAAATGTCATGAACAAGAGCGAATTCCATGTCATCGCCATTTTTCTTGTACACAACCGCCCCGCCAAGTTTTTCTTCAATAAATTTTTCCGATTTTTTTTCTTTTTCTTCGTCCTCTTCTTCCCCGCCCATTTCCCGATAAACGGTGCCCAGCACGCCGTTGACAAATTTGCCGGAAGAATCTCCGCCGAAAGTTTTAGCCAACTCAATGGCCTCGTTTATGGCAACTTTGTTGGGCACTTCTTTTTTGTTGCCAAAGAGCAACTCAAAAAGCCCGATTCTCAAAACATTTCTGTCCACGGCGGCAATCTGATCCAGCGGCCATTCTGGAGCCGCTTTTTCTATTATGTTGTCTATCTTTTTTTGTTTTTTGATAATTCCTCTTATGAGAGTTTCCACGAAAACGGAGTCTTCAAGCCCGGGGGCGAATTGCTTCACGTTGCGTTTTATGATTGTGTCTATTTTTGATTTATCCTGTCCGCTAAAATCCCATTCAAAAAGGGACTGCATCGCTACGCTCCTGGATAAATGCCTGTTTGCCATAAAAATTAGATTTTAAAAAATCTTACTTGCTTTCTTTTTCCGCAAGCTCGTGTTCCTTGGCCTTTCGCTCTTTTTTGTTCAGTTTGGCCAACACGTCAATAACCTGCCTTCCTTTATATTCGCCGCAATTAAGGCAAACCGTGTGGGGCAATGCTTGAGTTCCGCACTTCTTGCAAGTCACAAACTGCGCCGTTTTCAGCGCGTGATGAGACCTTCTGTTCCCCGTATGAGAACGGGTGCTTCGCATTCTTACTACCATATTATTTGCAATTATACATGATTATCCGTTCTTCGCAAGACTAACGACGCTTCCGCAAAAGGTCTTGCGGTGGATTTCGCAGAAGCCGTGTTTGATTATTTTTTCAAAATGTTTTTTGGTGCCGTAGCCTTTGTGCTCGTTAAAGCAGTATTCGGGATATTTTTGGTGCATATTTATCATCACTCTGTCTCTTGAAACTTTGGCGACAATGGAACCGGCGGCTATAAGCGGAATTTTCTCGTCTCCTTTTATGATAGTTTCCTGATTGTATTTTCCCGGCGCGTAAAGCGAGCCGTCCAGCAGAACCAAATCCGGCTGGCGGGAAAATTTTTCCAAAACTTTTTCCGCGCCGAATATGACCGCTTTCCGTATGCCGAATTTGTCTATCGCTTCATTACTCACAAAAATGTGATGGCATTCAAATTCCGGATTTTCCCGCAGAACCTTAAACCATTCTTCCCTTTTCTTGGCGCTTAATTTTTTGGAATCTTTGATGCCTTCCAAAATCTTTAATTTTTCATCTTTATTTTTAAGTTTTGTTCCCACTGCCCCCACGCACACCGGCCCCGCCAGCGGCCCTCTTCCCGCCTCGTCTATTCCGACGATAAACTTACAATTATGTTTATGTTGTTTATTTTTATTGTTCATAATTTATAATTTATAATTTATAATTTATAATTTATAATTTCCATATTTTACAAATCAAAATCTTACCGTTCTCCAGCGATAGCATTTTATCGGTAAGATTTTGATTTAACCATAAATTTACAAATTCTTCTTCAAAAATTTTGAAACCCTTGTCGGCTTCTATAACAAAAGCGTATGCGGCATCAACTAAAATTGTTTTCATTTTTTTTATTTTAAAATAATTTAATTAAAACAAACTAAATTTTATTCTCAATTGCTCCTCATTTGTGAAAGATTTGGCTCTGATAAATCTCACAAACGGCCTGATAAGAAAGATTTCGACTATAAAATCAATCTCGTCCTCGCATTCATAAGGCAAGACGAGCACTGATTTTTGCAATTCCAAAAAACCTAAATCTTTCAATTTCATTCTCAGCGCTTCTCTGGCTTTTTTGAATCTTTCCGGGATGTCAAAAATAACAATTCGCCACTCCCCATCCCATTTTGCCGATTTTTTTATTTCTATTTCGTCCAGTTTGAATTTCAAGGCTTTTTTTTGGCCTTCTTTAGTGAGGATAATTTTCACAGAACCCTCTTTGTCTTCTTTGTAGTCAATCAATCGGTCGTCATAGAATTCACGGACAATACGGACTAATTTGTTTCTATTTATTTCTTTCCATTCTTTCGCCGCACCTTTCAAAACCTTAAAATAATTTCTGGGTGACCTTGAAAGACCTAAAACAACTCCTGAAGCCAGAAGTAAAATTATTTTTTCTTTCGTTTCGCTTCTAATCGCCATCTCAATTAAATTATAACTCATCCAAAATTTAAATCAAAATCTTACCGTTCCCCAGCGATAGCATTTTATCGGTAAGATTTATTTTTTTATTTTAATTTCTAATTTTGTTTAGCAAAATAATTTGATATAGTGTTATTATGCCGTCTAAATTCGTCCATCTTCATACGCATTCGCATTACTCCCTCTTGGACGGGCTGATAAAAATTGACGATTTGATAGACGAAGCCGTAAAGCTGGGGATGCCCGCCATCGCTTTGACCGACCACGGCAATATGTATGGGACGATTGAGTTTTACAAAAAATGCCATAAGGCCGGAATCAAGCCGATAATCGGCGTGGAAACTTACATCGCCCTTGAGTCAATGGCGCAAAAACGCCCAAACATAGATAACAAACGGCACCACCTTATCTTGCTCGCCAAAAACGAAGCCGGTTACAAAAATCTTTTGAAAATCGTTACTGCCAGCTACTTGGAAGGATATTATTATAAGCCTAGGGTGGACAAAGAATTTCTCAAAAAACACCATGAAGGATTGATCGCCTTATCCGCCTGCATGGCCGGAGAAGTTTCAAAAATGATAGAAAGAAAAGACCCTGAGAGAGCGGAAAAGGCGGCTAGAGAATACGAAGACATTTTCGGCAAAGGGAATTTTTACATAGAAATAAGCCATCATCCGGATATAGAAAAACATAGCGACATCCAAAAAGGACTTGTGGAATTGGCTAGAAAAACAGGCATTCCGCTTGTTGCGACTCAAGACGTCCACTACCTAAAACCCGAAGACTCTATGGCCCAAGATATCTTGGTGGCCATCCAAACCAACGCCGAAATGGCCGATGCCAACCGCCTCACGATGAAGCTGGACGACTTTTCCATGAAATCCGGAGAAGAAATGGAAAAATTGTTCAAAGACAATCCGGATGCGGTGGAAAACACTTTCAAAATCGCCGAGATGTGCGATGTCAAATTAAGTTTGGGCAAATGGGTTTTCCCCAAATTGGAATTGGAAGAAAACAAAAAGCCGGAAGAATCCTTGGTCGAAAGCGCGAGATTTAATTATTCAAAAATATTCGGCGCAGACGACGCCAACGGAGAAGTCAAAAAAAGATTGGAATATGAGCTGGAAGTTATCAATTCCAAAGGCTACGCCCCTTATTTCCTGATAGTGGCCGACCTAATAAATTTCGCCCGAAGCCAGAAAATAATGACCAACACTAGAGGCTCCGCCGCCGGTTCCGTCGTTTCCTATGTCTTGAGCATCACCAATGTGGACCCGATAAAATACGCCCTGCCTTTTGAAAGATTCCTCAATCCTTACCGCCCGTCTCCACCCGACATAGATATGGATTTCGCCGACGACCGAAGAGAGGAAATTTTGGAATATACCAAGCGCAAATACGGCAAAAACCATGTGGCTCAAATCGGCACTTTCGGAACGATGATGGCTAGAGGTTCGGTCAGAGACGTTACCCGCGCTTTGGGCAAGCCCTATGAATTGGGAGACAGAATCTCCAAGCTCATACCGATGGGCTCGCAAGGATTTCCCATGACCATAGATCAAGCCTTGAGCATCGCGCCCGAATTGGCCGAAATGTATAAAAAAGAAAGCGAGGTTAAAGAAATAATAGACATCGCCAAAAAAATAGAAGGCGGAGCCAGGCACGTCTCGGTGCACGCCGCCGGTGTCGTCATTTCGCCGACCGACCTGACCGATTACGTCCCTCTCCAATTTGAGCCGAACGGAGACAAAATAATCACCCAGTACGATATGTATTCGGTGGAGGAGACTGGGTTGCTCAAGATGGATTTTTTGGGAATAAAAAACTTGTCTACCTTGGGGAACTCGGTGGAGCTAGTCAAAAAAAGAAAAGGCATTGAAATAGACATTGAAAATATCCCCTTGGACGACAAAAAAACTTTTGAGCATTTGGCCAAAGGAGAAACCATCGGGCTGTTCCAGCTCGGCGGTTCGGGAATGACCAGGTATCTCAAAGAACTGAAACCTACAACCATCACGGACATAATGGCTATGATCGCTTTATTCCGCCCCGGCCCGATGGCCAACATTCCATCTTACATAAAAAGAAAACACGGGCAGGAAAAAATAATTTACTCCGACCCGCGTCTTGAGAAAATTTTGGACAAAACTTACGGCGTTGTCACTTACCAAGACGATGTCTTGCTCATCGCCATTGAGCTGGCCGGCTACAACTGGGACACGGTGGATAAATTCCGCAAGGCTATCGGCAAAAAAATTCCGGAAGAAATGGCTAAGCAGGAAAAGATATTCATAGAAGGATGCCAAAAGCACGGCGGACTTTCTCTGCAAAAAGCGGAGGAGCTTTGGCAGTTGTTTGACCCGTTCAAGGGCTACGGCTTCAACAAAGCTCACGCCGCCTCTTACGCCAAAGTGGCTTACCAAACGGCTTATATGAAGGCTAATTATCCGGCCGAATTTATGGCGGCGGTGCTGACGGCCGACGCCGGCGAAGTGGAAAAAATCGCCGAAACAATCGGCGAATGCGTCCGGATGAAACTGCCCGTTCTGCCTCCGGATGTCAATGAAAGCTTGGGCGACTTTGCCGTGGTGGGCATAGGCGTGAAAAAAGAGGAAGGTATCCGTTTCGGCCTTTACACCATAAAAAATCTCGGCAAAGAAATCGCCGAAGCGATTATTAATGAAAGGTTGGCAAAGGGGAGGTATAAATCATTCGCTGATTTTCTGGACCGCGTCCAACACAAAAACTTGAACAAAAAATCCCTGGAATCGCTCATAAAATCCGGCGCGATGGACGCGTTTGGCGAAAGAAATAAACTTCTTTTCAATATGGAAGATGCCCTCGCTTATAATAAAGAATCGGGCAAGGCCAAGAAAAATCAAAACTCGCTTTTTGCTTTGATGGCGGACAACGCCAGCCTGCCGGAACTGCGCTTTAAAGAAACCGAACCGGCCTCCCAGCACGACCGGTTGCTGTGGGAAAAAGAACTGCTGGGTTTGTATGTATCCGGTCACCCTTTGGATAAATTCAAAGACAAGCTGGAAAAAATCAAAACCAAAATCGGCGACATCAAAAATTTGCCGGACAATATGCCCTTGGTCATGGCCGGAATGATAGAAGAAGCCAAGAAAATAAACACCAAGAAGGGCGACCCGATGATATTTATGAAATTATCAGACTACGCCGACAGTATTGAAAATGTAGTCTTCCCGAAAATTTTTGAAAAATACGCCTCCATAATCCGCGAAGGCAACTGCGTTGCCGTCAAAGGCCGCCACTCCATGCGCAACGGCGAACATTCTATATTGGTGGAAGAAATAAAGGAGATGACGAATTAGTTAGACCAGCTTATCAACAGCTCTTATGTAATCTTCAAAGTCGTTAATATCTTTTCGCGCGTATTCTAAAATATTTTTGTCTTCTATTTCCCAATACCTGTGAATCAATTTATTCCTGAATTTCGCCATTTTTCTCAATTTGTCCGCCAAATCTTTTTCCAAAAACCCTTCTTTTTCCATAACTTCAAAACATTCTCCGAAAGCAGAAACGCCCTTGTTGAATTTTTTCGCGACGATATGAACGCAGATTCCGCCCACCGCTTCTATGGCCTGAAGTAGATAATATTTAACGGCCGCAATATTTTGTTTCTTAGACCAAAATTCTTGATCGCTCAACTTAACGACCTCCTTGGCGCCGTTTATGGCTTCATTTATCTCGGAAAATCTTTGTTTGATTTTTTCTTTGTCTATTTCCATTTTAATTATTTTGGCACAAGCTCTTTTAGCGACTGATAAGCGAAATATTCGTTGGCAACGGCGTTTAAAGAAGTTTCTTCTATAATTTTGGACAACAGCTTTTCGTTTTTGGAAAATAAAATCGCGCCATTTTTAAAAACATTATTCAAAAAATGGTTGGGGGCGAAATTTAAAATCTTGATGTCAATTAAGTCAATGGGCAACTCGCATGCTTCCGAAATTTTTTTGGATATTTCCAGCTCTCCGTCAAAAACATCTTTTCTAGCGATGTTGTCCAAGTAAATACCCACATCAATGTCTCTATGTGACGGAGAATTTAAAAATGAACCGAAAACATAAGCAAAAACAATCCTTTCGTCCGCAAAAAGAACTTCTTTGATTTTATTTGTTATCTTTTGCCTGTCGCTTTGGCTCATTGATAAATACTCCTTTTTATCCATATCTATAATTTACCTTATTTATATCCCGTCCGCAACGGCGACCTAATTTTCTTGAGCGACATTGTTTTCTTATGAACGGAGTGAGTTAGAAAACAAGAAGTACCTCTATTATGGTGCGAAGCGATTAGAAAATGGAAGTACTCTTGTGGCGCGAACATTCAATACTGGTGGAAGAAATAAAAGAGATGACGAATTAAAATAAAAAAACCCAGCGTGTGTCCTTACGCTGGGGTGTTTCTTAAAAAATTTTTATTTATTTATTCTATTCATCCGAATATTATTTCTAATTTAGTATGGACACATACTTCTTTAGAATTTTCTTCAGATATATCCCTGTCAATCCTTCAGTCAGCCGAGAAACGCCATTGACCGAAAGCCTTCTTTCTTGATTATTACTTGATTTTGTCAAGAAATAATGGAGTCGAAGGGTTCTTGTCTGTACTCCGTAGGACAAAAAAATTTTTAAATGGATGTCTCGTTCAACGAGATTTCATCAATTGTTCAATTGTCAAAGTATTAACTCTATAAACATTATACACAAACCATCTTTCTTGTCAAGTCCAAAAATGGCTTTTTTGTGGTATTATATTAAATATGGCTAAAAATAAGGGAAACATAGAGCAAATCCGCCATTCATTGGCGCATTTGATGGCAATGGCGATAACCAGCAAGCATCCGGAGGTAAAATTGGGCATTGGGCCGACGATTGAGAACGGGTTTTATTATGATTTTGATTTTTCCAGCCTTGACCACTCGCCTACCGAAGAAAATTTGCCGAAATTGGAAAATTTCATCCGCGAACTTATCAAGCAATATCTCAAGTTTGAAAAAAAAGAAATTTCCGCCCAAGAAGCCAGAGAAATTTTCAAAGACCAGCCGTTTAAACTGGAACTGATTGATGAATTGGAAAAAGGGAACCGCCCGCAAACGCCAGAGCGTAGCTATGGCGGGCAAGGAAAAATTTCTATCTACAAATCCGGCGATTTCACCGACCTCTGCGCCGGACCGCATATTGAATCTACGAAAGAAATTGACCCCGACGCTTTCAAACTCACTAAAGTCGCCGGAGCTTACTGGAAAGGAAGCGAGAAAAACAAAATGCTCACCCGCATTTATGGCGTGGCGTTTGAGACAAAACAAGAACTGGATGAATATCTTAAGATGATGGAGGAGGCGGAAAAAAGAGACCATAGAAAATTGGGCAAAGAATTGGAGCTTTTTATGATTTCCGAAGAAGTCGGCAAGGGCTTGCCGCTTTGGTTGCCTAACGGCGCGTTTATCCGCAAAAAATTAGAAGATTATATGTACCAAAAAGAGTTGGATAACGGATATAAATATGTCTACACCCCGATTATCGCCCATAAAAAATTATACGAAACTTCCGGCCACCTCGCCCACTACAAAGAAGATATGTACAGCCCGTTGGATATTGAAGGCGAGGAATATTATCTCAAGCCGATGAATTGCCCGCATCATCATATGATTTACAAGCATGGGCAGATGAGCTACAAAGACTTGCCGTTGAAATTGGCAGAATTTGGACTGGTACACAGATTTGAACGCTCTGGCGTTTTGACCGGCTTGATAAGAGCTAGAGCGTTTACTCAAAATGATTCTCATATTTATTGCCAGAAAAGCCAACCTAAAAACGAGCTGATTGAAGTGTTAAAACTTTTCAAAGAGGTCTACGCTGATTTTAACATCACCGACTTTTGGTATCGCCTGTCTTTGCCAGATTTTAAAAACGAAGAAAAATACGGCGACATTAAAGACAAAGAAATGTGGCAAGAATCGGCGGAAATGGCCGAACAAGCGCTGAAAGAATTCGGCGTAAAATACGAAAAAGTTGAAGGCGAAGCGACTTTTTACGGGCCGAAAATTGATGTGCAGACCAAAAATGTTTTAGGCAAGGAGGATACCATCGCCACCGTTCAAGTGGATTTTTATTCCGCCAAAAAATTTGACCTTAATTTTATAAACGAGAAAGGCGAAAAGGAACATCCCGTTATCGTCCATCGGGCGATAATGGGTTCCTTTGACCGATTTTTCGCTTTTTTGACAGAATATACAGGCGGCAACTTCCCCGTTTGGCTCTCGCCTGTTCAGGCGCTGATAATTCCGGTGGGCGAAAAATTCAACGATTACGGCGAAAAGGTTTTGAGAAAATTAAAATCCGCCGGTGTAAGAGCCGAGATGGATAAATCCAACGAAACTTTGGGTAAAAAAATCCGCGCCGGCAAGACTAAAAAAATCCCGTATCTCTTGGTGGTCGGAGAAAAAGAAAAAGAAGCCGAAACAGTCGCCGTCAACTTCCGCGACAAAAAAGAACAGGAAACAATGCCTATTAAACAATTCGCCGAACTCATCCAAAAAGAAATAGTGGAGAAAAAATAAAAGCGGGCTGGCAATGGTTCTTTTTTAAAAAACCATACCAAACCCGCCTTCCTAAGAGTCAGATCATATGGTCGTGACTAGGATTCAGTTAATTTTAGCAGGGTTGATTTAAACGATTTTCTATCTACTCTTTCAACCTTTTGTCTAGAGGTATTTCGATAGCTCACCCGATTGCTATTATTAGTTATCCCTCCGGTATAAACTTCCAAAAGAACTCGGACATAGTCCACAATCCAAATATCCCCACTCTAGGTAATTTTATTTCAAGCTACAATTTATTATTTTCTTCTATTCATACCCCAAAACCCAAATTTTTGCAAGAAAAAAATGTGTATCTTAATTATGCTCCAGCAGAATAGTGGTATGATTTTAGAACGCAAAAAATAAAGCGGGCTTGGAAATTCTTTTTCCCAAACCCGCTGTTTTGATTCAAATTGACTTCTATTTTATGGCTGATAATAGACACCTGCCCATTTTTTACCGCCATGCGCAACCTTACTGCCAACAACCTCGACTTTTTCAACCTCAATTCCTTTTTTTTCGTAATTCACCATAACAGCTTTGACAATATCGGAAGCTTCCGGTTTTGGCTTAAAATCAACATACCCCTCCAAAACTTCTCCTCCCTTTATTGTCACCTTTAAGTCATATCTGCCTTCCGCGCAAGGCGATTTACTCACCGGTTTTATTTTGCCAACAAATTCATCGCCATTCGTAAATTTTACAGAAAAACTTGTTTTTTTTCCGGAAAGCAATTGGTAAAAATCACCAATCGCTTTCGTTATCCATTCCTCGTTTTCTTTAATGGGACGAGGCGGATGTTTATCGTAACCACAACTTCCATCATACATACTGCCGTCATCCCAGTAAACAAAACGACGGTGAGAAATTTGGTGTGGATTATCCACGCCTTTGGACAAAAAAACCCTTGCCCCCATGCAAGTTTTTATTTTCGGAATTTGATCAATCCGAGCATAAACAACGAATTTTTTTCCGACTCTGTACACAGGATCGTCTTGCAATCCTTGAGGAAAAGAATAATCGCCGATAATTTCTTCTTCGCCCACGGCATAAAACCATGGCGTCAACTCGTTGCAATAAACAAGACGTTTAAACCCGTCCGTCTTTGGAAAAACTTCATCATTGGCGCAGCTCCCCCAACAAGAATCGAAGGCTGTTATAGCGTCTTCAATTTTGTTCCATTCGGTGAAAAACGACCTATCGTACGGTTTATATTCGTTAATGATAAAACCGCAACTATTCTCCGGCGGATTTTTTATTTCCAACACTTCAATGTATCCGCTTCCTCCGGCATAACGATGCTGGTATATGTCATATCTGGTATACTGGTGAAAACCGCCCTTTCCTTTTACCTTACTTGTTTCAGGTGACATAACATTGCACACCTTGGAGCGAAAAAACTCTTTGACTTCCTTAATTTCATCAGGTCGGCAAGACAAACTCACAATTTGACCCTCGCCCGTTTTTGCCTCAATATTTGTCCAGCTGGTAAAAACTACCCGCCCTTCCTGTTTTATTTTTTCTTCCATCTTCTAACCCTCCAATAAAAAAGTTTTTATTAAAATTATTTCAAACAACAAATAAAGTTCTGCTTCTATTCTTACCACAAAACCCAAATTTTTGCAAGAAAAAATGTGTATCTTAATTATGCTCCAGCAAAATAGTGGTAGAATTTTAGAATGAAAAAAGAGTTGTGGGAAATTAGATATCCAGATTTTGGACCGCTTTGGCGTGAGATTCTATAAAAAGGCGGCGGGATTCCACGTTGTCGCCCATCAATACTTCAAAAATTTTGTCAGCTTCTTCAGCGTCCTTGATGCTGACTTGCTTGAGAATCCTGTTTGACGGATCCATTGTCGTCTCCCAAAGCTCGCCCGGATTCATCTCGCCCAAACCTTTGTATCTTTGGACGGTGTAATTTTCTTTTCCTTTCATTAGTTTTTCTTTCTCGCCGTCGTTGTAAGCGTAATTTATGTCTTTTCCTTTGAAAATTTTATACAGTGGCGGTTGGGCGATATACAAATAACCTTGCTCTATCAAAGGCAAGTAATATCTAAAAAATAAAGTAAGTAATAAGGTGGTGATGTGAGATCCGTCCACGTCGGCATCGGTGGCGATTATTATTTTGTGGTATCTTAATTTGGAAATATCAAACTCGTCGGCAATGGCCGCGCCTAAAGCGATAAT
>Ga0155944_109_pt1 | contig 28608 bp, 36 predicted proteins | sample RifCSPlowO2_02_FD_107598 | JGI IMG/M metagenome (GOLD analysis project Ga0155944, IMG submission 107598) | Candidatus Terrybacteria bacterium RIFCSPLOWO2_02_42_20 | reverse complement strand
GTTTTAATATTGAATAAGCGGTGCTTCAAAATAGCGTAAGCAATAATTCCAGCCGTTATAAAGCCGGAAAAATAAACAATGGGATAAACTGAAATGTTGTAAGCCGGCAAAAAAGCTAAAGACCCGAGCGTGGCTAATATAAACAGCGCTAAAAAAATAAAAAAGGCTTGTACCTTTTTGACTTCATTGTCAGTTATTTTGTAATACTTAAATAAATTAAAAAGAGCCAAAGCGATGGCTACTCCAAAAAAAACAATAAATAAATTGTGCAAGAAACCAGATTGCAAATGACAACCGTATTTATAATGAAAAACTCCGCTTAAAAAATAATCGCTCTTGCTTAAAATCAAAAAAGAAAAGGATATTAAATACAGCGCTATCGTAAAAATTTTTTTTTGTTTTTCTTTTCCCGTAAAAACAACAGAAAAGTGATAAGTAACGGCCGGTATGAAAACGACAAATATGTAAATTAAACGGTCCCAAAAAATAATATTATTGTCATTGCCGCAACTATTGATGAGAAAATAACTTCCAGTAAGCCAGCTTCCAATCAAAAAAGCAAAAAAAGTAAAATATAAGTTTACTTTTGATCTGAAATTTACAAGAAAAATAAAAAAGGCTAATCCGAAAACAAGAATGGCGCTAACTAGCGGAAATAAAGTCAACATGTTTTTATACAGGCAAAATACTAATAACCCTTATTGGCTATTATACAGTTCAAACCCATATTTGTTAAATTTATTATGAATAAAATCAACTCCCGCCAAATCAATGCGCCCCAAAGACAACTTATCAAATTCTTTTTCCGCTGATAAAATCATTGTTTCGGTAAGACAGCCAAAAAATATCCCCTTGGGAAGCCCGACATTAAAATTAATTCGCGCATCCGGTATTTTAACCAACCCGCCATCAATCATTGTTAAATCGTTTCTTTCTTTAATAACTTCGCTTGAAACATTCCTTGGTTGAGTAATATCATAGACAATGGCTCCGTTTTTAAGATGTTTGGAATTAATAAGAGCCGATGATGCTGATGTGGCGACAATCACTACTCCGGCAAATGCAATTTTGTCTAATGAATCGGTTATGTCCACGCTGCCGTCTTTTCTAATTTCTGATATTTCTTTTTTTAATGACTCAATATGAGACATTGTTCGTCCGACAAGAATTAAATTAGATGTGTATGCCCTAGCTATAAGCCTTGAAACAGCAGAACCTATTAATCCAGTGGCCCCAACAATAGCGATTGTCTCGTTATTTAAATCAATTCCTTTTGCTTTAGCTATATTTTGCACATCCAAAAAAGTGATGCAGGAAGTAAGTGTGTTGCCTGTTGTAAGATTAACGTTTACTTTTCCAACCAAGTCTTTTCCACCATCGGTTACGCTTGAGGTTAAAGCGCCCAAACCAACAATATTGGCCCCTCTTTTTTCCGCTAATTTTATAGCTTGAATTATTTTTTTTACGACATGTTTTTTGTCCCTCAGCATTTGTTCGGGCAACGTTGATATGACAATAAAATATCCCCCAACAGGCTTGCCGTTTAAATCTTTGAAACCAGTTATTTCAGAAGCCCTTACCGGCCACATATGCTTTAAAAACAATAATAAAATAGGTTTAGGCAAAAATTTCAAAAAAAAGAATTTATGTGTCGCATCGCGCAAATTTCTAGGGTGTCCTATAAATGCAAACTTGTCTTTCACTTTCGGTGCAGGTAAATATCTAACAACCAAATCCGCCATTGCGCTATAAATTAAACTTAAAAATTTCATTTGAGTCCGTAGATTGACCGCATTATTTCATTTGAAGCATCCTCCAAGGATGAATTTTCCAAAGAATAAATCGGCTTGCCGATTATAACTCTTATTTTATTAAGACCAATCATGGTTGTTAGTTTCGGTAAAAAGGAAACGACTTTACTCATCACCTTGTCATTGCCGATTATTCTTATCGGCAATATCGGCGCCTCTGTTTGCTGGCGCAGAAAGGCCACTCCGATTCTTATTTTTTTAGGCGTCCCGTCTTTATGAAAACCGCCTTCCGGATATATCCAAATCTTGCCTCCTTGTTTCAAGAATTTAACAGGTTCGGAAAGAACTTCATGCAAATGACTGTTATCTTCAAGTTTTACTTTCGCTTTTTTCACCTTTATCGCTCCCATCATTTCCAAGAATATTCTAACGGGTAAAATTTTCCAGCTGAAATACTTATCCATAACCAAAAATCTTAATGGAGCGATTTTTTTTAGATAAGTGATGTTTTTAGGCATTACCGCCGCCGAAATGCCGCTGTCTATGAAACTATTGTGATTAGAAGCGAAAATTACCGGACCATCTTCCACTTCCTTTATGTTTTCCTGTCCTTCTATTTTCAAACGAGTAAAAATTTTTAAAACCAAAAAAGAAAAACAGCAAAACGACAATTGCGATATTTTTATCAAAAACTTTGGCATAAGATTTTTTATATTTTCCTTACATCCTTTCCACCATGATGGTGTTGGTCATGCCGCTTTTGCCGAAGGGCATGCCGGCCACGATGACGATTTTGTCGCCTTTTTGGGTCAGTTTGCTTTTCAAACAATGCTTTTTGGCTTCTTTGATGGCCGCGGGCAAAGTGTTCAGTTTTTCTATCAAAACCGGGTTGCAACCGAAAGTCAAAAGAAGCTGATTGGCAACTTTTTCGTTCGGAGTCATGGCAATGACGCGCTGAACGGGTCTGTACCTGGCAATCATTCTGGCGGCAAAGCCGTAATAAGTCAAAGCCACTATATATTTGGCGCCGATATTATAAGCCAAATCCACCGCTTCGGCACTGACAGCATCGGTGATATTGTCTTCTTTGCCCGGTATGGCGAAATATTTTTTAACATAACCCATTTCCTTTTCCACTCTTTCCGCCACTTTGGCCATTATCCTTACCGCTTCCACCGGATACTGGCCAAGGGCGGTTTCTTCCGAAAGCATTATGGCGTCGGTGCCGTCCAAAATGGCGTTGGCGATATCGGACACTTCGGCTCGGGTGGGAACGGACGACTTTATCATTGACTCCAGCATATGAGTGGCGGTGATGACCGGTTTGCCGGCCTTGTTGCATTTTTTTATTATTTCTTTCTGAACCATCGGCATATTTTCCACGCCTATCTCAATGCCGAAATCGCCCCGGCCTATCATAATGCCGTCCACCAGCTCAATGATTTTATTAATATTTTCCAACCCCTCCCTATCTTCAATTTTGGCGATTATTTTGGCTTTTGACTTGGCTTTATCCAAAATGTCGCGGAGTTCCGATATATCCTCCGGTCGGCGGACAAAAGAACAAGCGATAAAATCAACTTTGTTTTTAAACCCGAATTCCAAATCGTCTTTATCTTTTTTGGTGAGAGAGCTGACGGACAATTTCGCCCCGGGTAAATTGACTCCTCTTTTTCCTTTTATTTCCCCGCCGATTATGACTTTGCAGACAATCTCATTGCCTTTTATGTTTATTATTTCCAATTTCTTTTTTCCGTCGTGAAGCATTATCAACCCGCCCACTTCCACCTCCATGGGCAACGAAACGTAATTTACGTAAACTCTTTTTTCGTCGCCGACAATTTTTTCCGTAGTCAAAGTGAAAGTTTGCCCTTCTTCCAAAACAACGCTTTCTTTATAAAAATCGCCGATTCTTATTTTTGGCCCGCCCAAATCCTGCAATAAAGCCACTGGAATACCTATTTTCCCCGAAACCGTTCTGGCGTTGTCCACCTTGACCTGGTGTTCGGCAAAATCGCCGTGGGAAAAATTCATTCTCATCACATTTACTCCCGCCATCAACAACTCTTCCATTTTTTTAACATCCGTGGTTGGTGGTCCGATTGTTGCCACTATCTTCGTTTTTTTCATACCGCTATCGCTTGCTCCACTGCGGAGCTTTTCTGGCTTTTTTCAAGCCGAACTTTCTTCTTTCTTTCATTCTCGGATCTCTCGTAAGAAATCCGAGCGGTTTCAATTCTCCCTTCAATTCTGGACTGGACCCAATCAGAGCGCGGCTGATGCCGTGCCTTGCGGCTTCGGCCTGTGAATGTATGCCGCCGCCGGACAATCTGACGGTAATTTCATATTTTTCTATTTTGACTTTCTTTATCGGACTTTCAACGATCGCCCTTAATTCATCGGTTGGGAAATATTCATTAAGTTTTTTGCCGTTTATAATAATTCCGCCTTCCGCCTTTCCGTCGGACAAGCCCGATTTGGCGAAATAACGCACCCTGGCCACGGATGTTTTTCTTCTGCCGGTCGCTTCTATGTAGACACTCGCCTTCACCGCCTTTTTATTTTTTTTTGTTTTTGTTTCTTTTTTTACCGCCATAAAATTTATTGCGTCTAAAATTTTTATTTTATTATCAAATTTTTTATCATTTTGATTTGAAGCTTGCTTTTCGGCAACATCCCAAGGACGGCCGTTTTAAAAACAAAGGACACGCCTTTTTTATCAATCACTCTTTCTATCGGAACCGACTTGAGCGATCCGGGGTAACCCGCGTAAGCTTTATATTTTTTTTGCTTGCTTTTTTGGCCGGTTAATTTTATCTGGCTCACATTCAAAACGGTAAGCTTGATATTCGGAACAACATTCTCCTTAAAACTTGCGTCATTTTTCCCGCGCAATATAGCCGCCGCCTCCGAAGCGGCTCTGCCCAAGGCTATCCCTTTCGCGTCTATTGTGTATTCTTTCATAATTAAAATTAAACAAACTCTATTATTGATATCTTGCTACCGTCGGTCTTTCTTCTTGGCATTTTGGTAATTCTGGTATAACCGCCGTTTCTGTCTTTGTATTTCGGCGCTATTTTATCAAATAATTTCTTGGTTGATAAAATTCCAATCGTGGAAATTACAATCTTTCTCTTTGCCAAATCTCCGCCTTTCGCTTTGGTGACAAGCTTCTCTATAAAAGGCCTCAATTCTTTGGCTTTGGCTTCGGTGGTTTTTATTTTATCGTTTTTTATCAAATTAACAGCCAAAGACTTCATTAAAGCCTTTCTTTGATTTGTTTCTCTTCCGAATTTTCTTTTTGTATTATGGTGCCTCATGTTTCAATCTAAAAAATAAAATCTAAAATCTTCTTATTTTAATATCAGTCCGTAATTGCCAAGCGCTCTTTTTATTTCTTGGATAACTTTCTTGCCGGCACCTTCAATCTCCATCAAATCAGATTCCTTCTTTTTAACCAACCCGCCTAACGTTCTGATTCCGGCCGTTTCCAGTGCGTTAAGCGTTCTGGCTGATAATTCCAAATCCTGCACTCTGGTTTTTAAAACCTCTTTATCTCCTTCTTTGATTTCTTTTCGTTCTTCTCCCTCTCCTTCTTCCCTTTCTTCTGTTTCTTTTTCCCCGCCGAACGCGCTTTCAACCTTCTCTTTCTCTTTCTCTTTCTCTTGAAATCCGATGATGGCTTTAAGATGGTGAATCATTGTTTCAATTGATTTTTCCAAAGCCTCCGCCGGAGTGATGGAGCCGTCCGTTTCCACGGAAATCCTTAATCTGTTGTAATCCGTTCTGTCTCCGACTCGCATATTTTCCACTTCATAATTTACTTTTTTGATCGGCGTGAACACCGCGTCCAAGACAATGGTCCCTATACTGACTTTGTCTTTCTTTAATTCTTCTCTGGAAACATAACCCAAGCCTTTTTCCACGGTAAATTCAATGTTAAGTTTTGATTCTTTTGAAGTCAGAGTGGCGATGTGTTCTTTTTTATTCATTACCTCCAGTTGAGAAGGAACTTCAATATCCTTGGCCGCGATATTGGTAATTCCGCCGGCGGATATTTTTGCCGTTTGGAGCTCGTCCGTGTTCATCTTAAACCTTACTTTTTTCAAATTCAAAAGAATGGTTATGACATCTTCCTTTATGCCGTTTATTTTGGAAAATTCATGAGGAACTCCTTCAATTTTTACCGAAGTTATGCCCGCCCCCGGTATTGAAGACAATATTATTCTTCTTAAGGAATTGCCAAGCGTATGTCCGTAGCCGGCGTAAAGCCCGCTAATTTCATAAACTCCGCTATTCCCTTCTTCAAACACTTTTTTTGGTTTTGACGGCAATCCTATTTTGTAGTCCATATTTTTATTAAAATCCAATAATTAAGCGCTGGCGGCGGCCGGCATTCCTACAATTTCTCCTTCTTTTTTGGCTTTATCCAGTTTTAACCAAACGGGCGGATTGTATTTTTTCATCTTCGCGTCAATCTCCTTGAAAACCGCTTTGACGGCCGATTGCGGCCTGACGCTTATTTTGCTTCCGACGGAAATTCTGTATGACGGAATATCCACTCTTCGGCCGTTAACCATCACGTGTCCATGAGTCACAATTTGTCTGGCGACCGATCTGGAGTCGGCCAAACCCATCCTGAAAACAACATTGTCCAACCGCGATTCAAGAAAACTGTAAAGCGCTACCCTAACATCGCCTCCTCCGGCTTTATTTTCCGCTTCTTTGGTGTAGTTATCAAATTGCCTTGTTCTCAAGCCGTAACTGAATTTTATTTTCTGTTTTTCCCTAAGCTTAACGCCGTATTCGGTTGAAGAAGCTCTCCTCGTCTTGCCGGATTTTGTGGCCGGTCCGGGCGGGTAGGGTTTTCTGGCTAGGGCGCATTTAGGCCCAAAACATCTTTCTCCTTTCAAAAAAAGTTTTTCTCCGACCCTTCTGCATTTTTTACATTTATCTTGCATCATAATTTTTTAGATTTTAGATTTTAGATTATTTTACACTCTTCTCGGTTTTTTCGGCTTGGGTCCGTTATGCGGTATCGGCGTCACATCCTTAATCGCGCTTATTTCTATCCCTTTCGCAGCCAACGTTCTTATGCCCGATTCTCTTCCGGCTCCGACTCCCTTTATCACCACGTCCACTTCTTTGATCCCGGCGTTGATGGCCTTGTCCGCCAGAAATTCCGCGATTTTGGCCGAAGCGAACGGCGTGCCTTTTTTGGCTCCCTTGAAGCCCAAAGCCCCGCTACTTGAAGCGAACAAAGCGTTGCCGCTTTTGTCGGTCAGCGTCATAAGCGTGTTGTTGTAAGTTGAACGGATATACAATGTCCCGTTTGACACCTTGACCTTTGAGGACTTGCCCGCCGAAGAGGCGGGTTTGACCACGCCCGCTTTTTCTTCTTTTTTTTCTTCTGTAATTCTTTTTTTGCCCATATTTTTATGTTTTCTCCGCTTTCTTTCTTCCGCTGCCCATCGTGATGCGGACATTTCCTCTCAATGTTCTGGAATTGGTTTTTGTCCTTTGGCCTCTGGACGGCAATCTCTTGCTATGTCTGGTTCCTCGGTAAGTTTTTATTTCTTTCAGTCTTTTGATGTTGGCCGCTATTTCCCGGCGCAAATCTCCTTCAATTTTATGTTTTCCCACCAAATCTCGGATGGCGTTTTGCTCGCTTTCGCTCAAATCTTTGGCTTTCTTGTCAAAAGAAATTTTAGCCTTGGTCAAAATGTCTCTGGCCAAAGAATCGCCGATGCCGTATAAATAACCTAAGGCTATTTCCAATCTTTTATTATCCGGTATGTTTGTTCCCGCTATTCTCATAAATATAAATATAAATATAAATATAAATTATTTTTATCCTTGCCTTTGCTTGTGCTTAGGCGTTTTTTTGCAAATATTATAAAGCCTCCCTTTTCTTTTGACGAGTTTGCAGTCTTTGCACATTGTTTTTATTGAAGTCTTTACTCTCATATTTTTAAACCGTTTGGCGCTTACATTCTGTGAACAATCCGTCCTTTGGTTTTGCCATATTCGCTCATCTCCACCTTGACCTTGTCTCCGACCAAAACTTTAATCCTGTTCAGCCTCATTTTGCCGGATAAATAAGCGATTATTTCGCTCGCATCGTCCATGCGAACGCGAAAAGTCGCATTAGGCAAAGCCTCTGTCACGAGTCCAATAGAAATTTTGTCGGACATGTCTGCCATCAAAGTTATGCGTTTATACTAGCAGAAACAAAAATCCTGTCAAACGAAAAAGCGTTTTTTCATGTTTTTACCTCTGACTTGAAGTCGTCGTCGCCTTGCCCGTTTCAATATTTATTTTTATCTTGCTTTTGTCTTTGGGAAATCTCGGCCACCATTTGGGGCTTTTGACGATAGCCGCTTTTTCAATGGCGGGATAGTTTTGGAAAACGGAAGTGTAACCTTTTCCTTTATAATTTACTATTTCTTCAAGAAGTTTGGCCGTGTCCACCACCCAGACGAAATCGGCATTGCCTTTCAGCCTGACGGTTATTTCTTTGTTTTTGGCATCAGCGGATATCAGACTGAAATCAAGCGATTCAACATTGTCCACCGCAACCGGCTCGTTTTTCGGAGCTTTTTTCAAGTCCCCAGAACTGTCGTCCGCCAGCGCTTTGGCCAAGGCGTCTTTTTTGAACAAATAACCGGTGGCCGAACCATTCGTCTTAAAGGCCATTGATCGGCTGGACGAATCGCCGACTTTAGGATTGTCCGGATTTTCCATGTATTCAATTTTTACCGCGCCGGCAAACAAAACATAACCTTCCGGTTTTTGCTTGGAAAGCGTCTCCGTCAAGCGGTTTTTTAATTTTTCATTGACCGCCGTCCTGACGCTGTCAATATCTTCTTTTTTGACCACTCTGGCGTTTACGCTGGATCCGCCGGACATCGCCGACTTGGATTTGGCAAACACTTTTTCAAAGCGAGGTCCTCCTTTGAGCCCGGGAAGAGTGAAATCAGTCGGCTTGATATTATATTCTTCTCCGGCTTGGTCGGCGTAAACCGTCGCTTCCGTCATTCCCATTCCCGGCACCGAAATAGCCCCTTTAATCCTGTAGACTTTCCCGTCGCTTGTTTGAAATCTGGTATTGGCTATCAGTCTTTGAGGCGCGCTGCCGTAATTATTATAGACGATTATCTTGCCGCTCGCGTATTGGCCGCCGGAAGAAATCCCGGTGGCGGTAACAAGGCCGCTTTCTTCCGCGTTTAATTGCGCAATCTCAAACAATAAACCGTCGGCGGTTGCATTGGCGCGCGCCCTAATTCTTGAATCAATGGCCAGTGTTTCCTTATAGGGAGAAACATTGACGGCGACCGTGGAAATCCTGTTTAATATCACCGCCCCCAAAGCGCCCAATAAAATTAAAATCAGAAATGATATTACAAGCTTAAAAAGAAATCGGCTTTTTTTTGTTTTTTCCATTTCCAATTCTTCAACAAGGGGTCTCTCCTCTTTTTTTCTTAAAAAAACGTCTTTTATTATTTTCCTGGGCATGTGTTTAAATTTCTAATTTCTAATTTCTAATTTCTAAAAATTTATTGGCGTAAATGGCTTCCATCATAAGCACTATGTCTTTGTGCCGATAATCGCCCGTCTTAAAATAACGCGTCAGCCATTCGGGATTTATCTTCTGCGCGACAAAAGGCTTTCTTAAAATCGTGAACTCCGAAAAATCGCCGCTCTCAAGGCAAGAAGAAAAAAATTTGCAAACCGAATCGTCGCCGATTATGAAAACATTTTGAGGAAGAAGGCTTTCTCGCGCCATGGCGGCCAACGAGTTTTTCAAATAATCGCGCCATTCCCCGACCGAGTCTTTTATCGCCGCGGCTACTTTCTCCGAACTTTCTAATGTTCTATGGCCTACGGAATAAGCTTTGACGATTGAAGACGCTTCTTCAAGAAAAGTGTTCAATGCGGCAGCCACTTTCCTGAACAAAAGATTTGTTCCTTTGGAAAAAGAAGCCGATTGTTCCATGGCGTTATCGCGAATAAGATTAATTTCCGTGGTTTCCCCCCCAATATCTATTATCAAAAAACCTTCTTTATTTTTTAATATATCACTTAAAACTTTAAATACCACCAGAGATGAAGTCGCGAATCTCAAGGGGACGTGAATAAAAACTTTTTCAATCTCTTTTCTCGCCAATTCCATCGCTTCTTCCACCCCCGCGCTCAAGTAGATATGCGACTTAATCGAGCGGGCGTTTTTGCCGCTAGGATTTTTGACATAATATCCGTTTAATTCGTACTTTATGACTTCATGTTCTATAAACCTGCCTCTTTTGTTTTTTTTGTCATTGAAATTTTTCTCTTCTTCTTCAATAAGTTTGTTGAAAAAAGTATTTCTCGCTTCAAACGGTTTTTCTTTTGTCACAGTTATTATCTTTACCTTGGAAACGAACCACGGAGAAGAAAAAACGCACAGAACTTCGTCTATTTTGCCGGAGTAGAGATTTTTTAATTTTTTCGCCGTAAGACGGAGCGAATCCGCGGTGCACCTCAAGGAGGCCTCCATGCTTACGTCAAAAAGAAAATTGACCGGCGATTTCGGCGCAACCAAAATGGTAATGGGACATTCTTCATTGCTTTCCGTCAGCGCTCCGCCTACGGACGAACTGGTAATGTCTATGACGGCGGCGACCTTTTTTCTTGGAGTTTTGCTGAAAAATGACATTAAATGTATTGTAACGCAAAAAGAATAAAAAGAAACAACAACGCTTTTATTTTAATTTTTACCCATTAAATTTTTTCACCGCCTTCATAATCGCCCTCAACTGTTCCAAATTGGAAATATTAAAATGCCCGATGGCCAAATTGTTTTTTCGCGCCTGAAATAAAATTTCAGATAATGTTTTCATTAACAATCATTTTAACGTGATTATTAAAAAATTAAAAATCCGAGCGATTTTTTCTGGAATTTTCCGATACTTTTTTAAATTTTCTTCCAAAAATCAAAAAATAAATCCTTCCTTATTTATGCTCCAGCATATTTAAGATACACATTTTTAATAAAGAATAAAGGCACACTGGCAATCTGTTAAAATTAGAGCAAGCCAAATCTTATTCTCAATTGTTCCTCGTTGGTAAAAGACTTAACTCTCATCAATCTCACAAACGGCCTTATTAGAAAAACTTCCGTTATAAAATTTATCTCGTCTTCGCATTCGTGCGGAAAAATGAAAACCGATTCCTGCAATTTACGAAAACCAAGATCCATAATCTTGCGGCGCAAGGCTTCTCTCGCCTTTTTAAATCTGTCCGGAATGTCAAAAACAACAACTCGCCACTCCCCGTCCCATTTGGCCGGTTTTTTAATTTCCATTTCGTCTAGTTTAAACTTCAACGCTTTCTTTTGGCCTTCTTTGGTGAGAACGATTTTCACAAAACCGTCTTTGTCTTCTTTGTAGTCAACAAGGCGATCGTTGTAAAACTCGTGAACAATGCGATAAAGCCTTTCCTTTTTTATCTGCCGCCAATTTTCAGACAAACTTTTTAAAATTTTAAAATAACCTTTCGGCGACTTAGACAAACCTAGCGCAACCCCGCCCAAAAGCAACAATAAAACTTTTTGTTTTGCGTCTCTTCTCATTTTATTGTTTTGTATTTATTCTCATTTCATTATTCTAAATCACATTTTATTTATTTTCAAATCCTGCGCTATTTAAGCTCCAGCAGAATTAAGATACACATTTTTATGCTAACATTTTAGTATATTTTGGCGGGTGTTAGTTTTTTTAGTGTTTTTTGTTTAGAATAATGTTAATAAAAAAACCGCCGCGCGATTTCAAACCTTTTTAGATTTGAAATCGCGGGCGGATGAATCTCTTATTACTTAACATCAATCCATGAATCCATGGAAGTACTTTTTCCGCATGATTCTATTTGCCATGCTCCAAATCGTAATTTTTCTATTATCTCCTTAATTTTTTCAGGGGTGTTATGCCACTTTTTAAGATCATTTGAAATTTTCGGATATTCCACCCTCAACCTCTCTACTATCTCTCCAATTTCTTCTAGATTGCCGATGTTCTTTTCAAGATTATCGGCAATGATTTTAATAACTCCGGATTTTTTCTTGTTGTCTCCGTATATCTCCGCGTGCATCTCCGCCACGACATCATTGATGTCTTTATCGCCTACCATTATTCTAAACATAATTTTCTCCTCTTTCTAAATGTCAAAGAATTTAATCAAAACCCGATGTTTTGATTTCTACCGAAATGATAGCAGAACAAGATTCTTTTGTCAATGTTTCGGAAAAAATTGTAACTGCTAAAATGAAAGCATTATGTTTTTCAAAAATAATTTTGACTTCGTCGCCGTCGGCGACACGACGATAGACGCTTTTATTAGGATCAAAGAAGCATCAGTTAATTGCGATATCAACAAAGAGAATTGCCAAATATGTTTGGATTACGGCAATAAAATTCCTTACGAATCAGTAACAATCGTTCCGGCCGTGGGCAACAGCGCCAACGCGGCGGTGGTGGCGGCAAGGCTGGGTTTAAAGTCGGCTTTTGTCGGCAATGTCGGCGATGATTTAAACGGTAAAGATTGTCTCAGCGCTTTTAAAGCGGAAAATGTCAGTACTAAATTTATAAAAATTCACAAAGATAAAAAAACAAATTATCATTATGTGCTTTGGTACAAAGATGAACGGACCATCTTGATAAAACACGAAGAATATGATTATGAACTGCCTCACATCGGTTCGCCCAAATGGATTTATTTGTCATCGCTGGGCGAAAATTCCCTACCCTTTCATCAAGAAATAGAAAATTATCTTAAATTTCATCCTGAAACAAATCTGGCTTTTCAGCCCGGGACATTCCAGATGAAATTCGGCGCAGAAAAACTGGCTGGTCTTTACAAACTGACGAAAGTTTTCATTTGCAATGTTCAAGAGGCTCAAAGAATTTTGGAAACAAAAGAAGAAAAGCCGATGGAATTGATGAAAATGATTTCTTATCTCGGCCCGAAAATTGTCGTCGTTACCGACGGCGTCAAAGGAGCTTATGCTTATAACGGCGATGAAGCCTGGTTTATGCCGCCTTACCCTGACCCCAAACCGCCGTTTGAGCGCACCGGCGCCGGAGACGCTTTCTCCGCCACTTTTGTCGCCGGCTTGGCCATGGGCAAATCAATTGAAGAAGCCTTAATGATGGCGCCTGTCAACTCAATGTCCGTCGTCCAGAAAATCGGCGCGCAAGAAGGATTGCTCACCTTGCCGGAACTGGAAAAATATCTCCAACAAGCGCCGGAGGGTTATAGGCCGAGGAGGATAAATTAAACAACTTTTATTTTCTTTTTATCGCCTTTTTCGCCGATTCAATTATATTTTGAGCTGTCAGTCCGAATTTTTCCAAAAGCTCGCTTGGCTCTCCCGATTCGCCGAAGCGGTCTTTGACGCCGATTATTTCCATCGGCGCGGGATGATTTTGAGACAAAATTTCGCTGACGGCTGAACCCATTCCGCCCGTCGCCTGGTGTTCTTCTATCGTTACGACACAGCCGGTTTTTTGGACTGATTTCAAAATGGTATCTTTGTCCATCGGCTTAATGGTGTGGTTGTTTATCACTTCCGCTTCAATTCCCTCCTTCGCCAATTCTTCCGCCGCTTTCAAAGCTTCGTATAATAATGGCCCGCAAGAAATTATGGAAACATCCCCACCTTCTCTATAAATTTCCGCTTTGCCGATTTCAAAAGGTGTGTCTTCCGTCGTCATCACCGGCGTTTTTTCTCTGGTAAATCTTATGTAGACCGGGCCTTTATGTCTAGCCGCGGCAATGGTCGCTTTTTTCGCTTCTATCGCGTCGCAAGGCGCGATGACAACCATATTGGGAATAACCCGCGTGATAGCCATATCTTCTATCGCCTGATGAGTGGCGCCGTCGGGACCGACGGACACGCCGCTGTGCGCGCCGGCGATTTTGACATTTTGATTATTGTAGCAAACAGTCGTTCTTATCTGCTCCCAGTTTCGGCCGGGCGAAAACATCGCGTAAGAAGAAATAAACGGAACTTTGCCGACCGCCGCCATTCCGGAAGCGAGCGATGCCATATTTTGTTCGCCTATTCCGACCTCCACAAATCGGTCCGGAAATTCTTTTTTGAAAACCGAAGTGCGGGTGGAATCCGTCAGATCGGCGCAAAACGCCACGACATTCGGATTTTCCTTTCCGGCAATCACAAGTCCTTCGCCATAGCCAAAGCGAGTCGGGATTTGTTCAATGTCCTCTTTAAACAATTTCGGATTAAGTTTTGCGTTTTGGTTAAGCATTTGTTAGTTAATTAAAAAGTCTAATTGTTCATTTGGAATACCGACTGATAAACCGTATTCTATCGCCGGTTGCCAACTAACCTTATCGTCATAATTAAATTCAAAAATCTTATTTTTAAAAACAACGATAATGTTTCTGTTCTTCCAAAAATGCGCATACCAGCCTGATTCTATAAATTTTGATACTTGTTCAATTTCTTCTCTTGACACTTGGACTGTATATAAATGCCATCTTTCAGAAAAAATAACATCGTCTGTGATTTTAAAACCAATAATATTAAAATCATTCAGAACAATATTATCCTCTAAGCTTTCTTCAATTATTGTTCCTTTGTAATCTTTGTTTGAAAATCCTTTTTGGTTAGACATAAAATTTTAGTTATTTGGTAAAGCTGAATAAGTTTGACATATTTTTTGCTTCGTGTATATTGTTAATATCACCACGAAAAGTCCCCCGCAGGGTTCCGTCCCTACGGGGTCCTTTTCTTTTTATACTCCAATTTATTTCTTAAATCATTCATAAAACTTAGTTGCTTGCGTCCAAATCTTTTTAAAAGCGCCGAGTATTTAAAGAGATTTGGTATGACAACGCGCTCAAATTTCCCCTTTTCTATCAAGTATTGCACCAAACAATAAAAATCGCCATCGCCAGTTACAATTATCGCTTTATCGTAGTTTGGATATTCAATCATTGCGTGAAGAACAAGCTCTGCGTCGCAATTGCCTTTTGTTGTGCCATCTTTGTATTCTAGTGTCGGCTTGAAAACACAAAGAAAACCAGCTGACTGGAGAGAAACATACAGGTCATTATTGCCTTCCACATAGCCAATAAACAAAAACGCCTTTGTCACTCCGTATTTTTCTTTGAGATAGATGCGGAAACGAGCAAAATCAAGTTTCCACCCGAGCGAGCGAATACTTAAGTTTAAATTTTGGCTATCTATAAAAGCGTAATTGTTTATTTTTTTCTTCATCTTTATTCCCCGCTTATTTTTCCTCCCAGAGTTCTTAATTCTTGCAAGGCTTTTTCTCCTTCCTCTTTATTTGGCGGTTTACCGTGCCAGTTGAAATCTTGCTCCATAAAGTCTACGCCCTTGCCGGGAACGGTGTAAGCGATAATGCAAACCGGCTTTTCAAAAATAGCGCGCGCTTGAAGAACAGCGTCATAAACTTGTCTTATATCGTTACCGTTTATTTCTATCGCGTGCCAACCGAATGATTCAAATTTTTCCGCAAGCGGTTCAAGAGGCATTATGTCTTCCGTAAATCCGTCAATCTGAATGTTGTTCCTATCTATTATCGCGGTAAGATTATCCAGCTTATTTTTCCCAGCCCACATCAACGCTTCCCAGCTTTGCCCGCAGTCAAGCTCGCCGTCGCTCATCAGACAAATTGTCTGATTCTTTTTTTTATCTAAACGAAACGCGTAGGCCATTCCGGCCGCCTGCGACAGGCCGGAACCGAGCGGCCCGGAAGAAGTTTCCAACCCGGGTAAGGCAAGCCGATGCGGATGCCCTTGCAACCTTGTCCCGAATTTTCGCAGAGTTTTTAACTCTTCAACCGTAAAATATCCAGCGCGCGCCATTACCGCGTAAAGCACGGGGCAAATGTGGCCGTTGGATAAAACTATTCTATCCCGTTCCTCCCAATCCGGATTTTTCGGATTATGCTTTATCGCATCCGTGTGATACAAAACCGTAAAAACATCGGCCATGCCCAAAGGCCCGGCCGAATGGCCGGATTTGGCTTCCAAAAGCATAGCGATAATATCCTGGCGGATAGTGTTCGCCATCGCTTCCAATTTTTTTATTTGTTCATCGGATAACATTTTTTAATTCTTCAATCGCTTCTTTAATATCTTTTCCGCTATTAAATATCGCGCTGGCGGCCACTATTCTGTCCGCCCCCGCTTCAATCGCTCTCGGAATCGTCTCTTTGTTCATTCCCCCGTCAATTTCTATTATACATTGCGGGCAGAATTTTCTCACTTCTCTGATTCTTTCAAAAGTATTTTCGCTCATTTTCTGCCCCGGCAAACCCGGCTTAACGGCCAAAATTTGGAAAAAATCAACCTTGCTTTTGTAGGCCAGCGCTTGAGCGACGGATTCATCCGGGCCTATGGCTATTCCGGCTTCTGTTTTGTTTTTATGACATCTGTCAATGACAAAGCCAGCGTCTCTTGTTCCGCCCATATGGAAAATTATTCTTTTTACGGACGGACTAAGCCAATGGTCAATTTTTTCCTCCACCTTGTCTATCATCAAATGAAGTTCAAAATTAAGTTCGGTTTCAATCAAGGCGAATTCCACCAAATTATGCCAAAGCGTGTTTCTAGTGAATGTCCCGTCGGCGACATCCAAATGCGCCCAAGAAAAATAGGGCTCAATGAGCTTTATTTTTCTTTGAACTTCTTCGAAAGTATCGGCGTTGATGGCGGGGATCAGCATGGCGATATTACAAATATTTTTTCAAAATTTCCATGTGTTTTATCAGCATCGCCGCGTACCCCCATTCGTTGTCGTACCAAGCGAAAATTTTTACCAAATCTCCGTCTATGACTTTGGTAAAACCAAGGTCAACAATGGAACCGTATGGCTCGCCGATGATATCAGTTGAGACCAATTGCTCATTGGACACTTTGATTATTCCCTGCCATTCCGGCTTTCGCGATTCGGCCGTCAAAATTTCGTTTATTTCTTCGACACTCGTGTTTCTTTTTGAGACAAAAGTCAGGTCTATCAACGAGCCAACCGGCACCGGCACTCTCACCGCCACGCCATCAAAAATTCCTTTCATCTCCGGTATGGCTTTGGCGGCGGAAATAGCCGCTCCCGTGCTGGAAGGAGAAATGTCTATCGTTCCGGCCCGGCCTCTTCGCCAATCTTTGGCGTCCGGCTTATCCACTATCCCTTGAGACGCCGTGTAAGCGTGAATAGTGTTTAAAACCGCTTTTTTTACGCCGGGATTTTTGGCGAGAATGGAGATAAGCGGAGTGATGGCGTTGGTGGTGCAAGAAGCATTGGATGTTATTTTTGATTTTGAAATATCTTCAGGATAAACATTGGGCGTAAAGGTCAGCGCTATGTCGTCCTTGACCGGCGCGGTTATGACGACTCTTTTCGCTCCGGCCTCCAAGTGGGCTTTGGCTTTGTCGTAAGAATCAAAAAATCCGGTGGACTCCACGACAATATCTATGTCCAAATCTTTCCACGGCAATTTGGCCGGATCTTTTTCCCGCAGAAATTTTATGTCTTTGATTTTTTCCGGCAAAGCAAACTTCCCGTAAACCGAATCGTGTTCCAGTAAGTAAAGCAAATTATCTTTATCGGCTAAATCATTTACGGCGACAATCTCAAAATCAGGATTGCTTAATGTTTGCCTGTAAAACACTCTGCCTATGCGGCCGAAACCGTTGATGGCTATTCTTATTTTCATGCCGATTAATTATAACTTAAATAAAATAAATTGTATCCGTCCATCACTATTTGGGACTCTTTGGCTGGCGCTATAGATACTTCAACTCCTTCAGGCCTTTTTCGTATTGGGCCAAAGCGGACTTGACTTCCTCGCGAGATATCTCAAAACGAGCGCCTTCTCGGGCGATTCTTGACCTGATTTTATAAGCTTCCCAAACATCTTGGAGGCTGGCAAAATCGCTGGGCTCTATATTCTTCAATTTTTCCCCCAGCCCGTCCATCTTAAATCCGATTCGGGAAAAAATATCGTCCAAGATTGAATCCGCCGCGATGATGGCTTCTTTCCAATCCTCAACGTTGTCGGAATTGATTTTGTTTTTGATGTTTTTCCATTTACCGGTTCGGTCTTGGGGCAATTTTTCCTCTTCTTTGAAGCTGACAATGGAGGCAATTTTGATTTTTCTTTCAAGCTGACGGAATTTAAAGAAAAGGAAAGCCATAACGGCGATAAAGACAAAACCGGCGATAATAAAATACGCTTTTATCGGAACATCGGCCAGCAAAAGAATAAACTTCTTGATTAAAATCCAAGGCCACCTTAAAAGATTAAGAATCTGGTCAAACAGATATTCCAAATTAAGCCACTTAACTTCTTTGGGAAGAAGACTCATATTTTTTTCCTATCTCAAACAATAAATTTTCGCCGAATCCGGGCGCGATAATCTGCAAGCCTATCGGCAAACCTTCCGAATTAAGTCCGGCCGGAACAGACATCGCCGGCAGTCCGGCCATTTTTGCCGGAGCGGTAAAAATATCTTCCAGATACATCTTTAAAGGATCGTTCGCCTTTTCCCCGATTTTGAAAGCGACCGACGGAGAAACCGGAGAAATAACGGCATCAACGTTTTTAAAAACGTTCTCAAAATCTTTTTTTATCAGTTTCCTGATTTCTTTGGCTTTGACATAATAAGCGTCGTAATAGCCGGCGGAAAGAACATAAGTTCCGAGCATTATTCTTCTTCTTGTTTCCGGGCCGAATCCGGCCTCTCTGGTCTTCATATAATCTTCCGTCAAACTTTTTCCCTCTTTAAAAAGTCCGTATTTTACGCCGTCAAATCTCGCCAAATTGGAAGAAACTTCGGCCGGCGCGAGTATATAATAACACGGCACGGAATATTTTATGTTGGGTAGTTCAATTTCCGAAATTTCATAACCCAAATCTTTAAAAATCTTGGCTGATTTTTCCATAGATTCATTTATTTCTTCATCCACTCCTTTTTTGTCATATTTCAAAACGCCTATTTTTAACTTTCCATCCAATTTTCTCTCATCGAAGTCCGGTGTCGACGAGGATGTTGAGTCCATCGGGTCTTTGCCTTTTATGACGTTGAAAATTATTTCCGCGTCTTCAACCGTTTTGGCCATTGAGCCGATTTGGTCAAAAGAAGAAGCCATGGCGATAAGGCCGGAACGGGAAACGGCGCCGTAAGTCGGATTAAGTCCGACCACTCCGCAAAAAGACGCCGGCTGCCTGATGGAACCGCCTGTGTCCGAACCGAGAGCGCCCAAACAGCCGTCCATCGCCACCGCCGCGGCGCTGCCGCCGGACGAACCGCCGGCCACTCTTGTCAAATCTTTCGGATTTTTTGTCGCTCCATAGGCCGAATTTTCGGTGGAAGCGCCCATGGCAAACTCGTCCATATTGGTCCGGCCCAGAAAAACAGCTCCGGCCGATTTAAGTTTTTTTATCGCCGTCGCGTCGTAAGACGCTTTATAATTTTGGAGCATTTGGGAACCGGCCGAGCAAATTTTTCCTTTTATTAAGATATTGTCTTTAATGGCCATAGGTATGCCCAGGAGCGGCCGGTTGCCAATACCCTCTTTGTCCAATTTTTCGGCTTCGTTTAATGCGTCGGCAAACACTTCCAAGTAAGCGTTGATGTTTTTGTTTTTTTTTTCAATATTTTTCAAAAAATAAGCGGTTAATTCTTTGGCGGAAATTTCTTTATCCGTTAAAAGTTTTCGCGCTTTTTTAATTGTAAGGTTATTCAAAGACATGTTTAACTTTTACATATCCATTTTCCGTAAAAGGCGCGCCCTCGAGCAATTCTTTCGTGAATTTTCCGGCTTCGTGAGCGTTCTCATCCGACCTCATTGCGTTCAATTTTTCTTTTTTGGAAAAACTCTCCCCCCAATCGCCCGTGTCGGCTTCTTTTAGCGCGGAAATGTAGTTCAAAATGACTTCAAATTCTTTTTGAAGTTTTCCTTTCTCTTCCGGGGACAAATTTATTCTGGCCAATTTCGCCAATTTTTCAATTTCCATAATTATCCCAACAACTCCCGCACAACCTTATTGACCAAGGCGCCGTCGGCTTTGCCTTTGACTTGCGGGGCGAGAACGGCCATTACTTTCCCGATTTCTTTCTCTCCTTTTGCGTTAGATTGTTCCACCGCTTTTTTAGCCAAATCCCTTATGGCGGCTTCGGATAATTGCTCCGGCATATAAGCCATCAGCGCCGCCAATTCCGCTTTTTCTTTTTCCGCCAATTCTAACCTCCCCGCTTTCTCAAAAGCCTCAATGGAATCTTTTCTTTTCTTTACCTCTCTGGAAACGACCTGCAAAACTTCTTCGTCGTTAAGCGCAGACGCAACTTCAACATTTTCCGATTGACTGCTTTTTATCAATTTCGCCCTTTTGTTTATCTCGGCGTTGCCGATTTCGGAACTAACCATTTTCAACACCGACAACTTCACTTGATTTTTGACCTTGAAAGCCTCTTTAAAATCCGCTTTTATTTTGTCTTTTAGCATATTTTTATGTTAACACACTATTCCAATAACTTCAAAAATTCTTTTTCGTCAATTATTTTCACGCCCAGTTTTTTGGCCTTGTCGTATTTTGAACCCGGTTCGGCGCCGACAACCGCGAAATCGGTCTTTCTGGACACGAATTCGCTCACCTGCCCGCCTCTTAATTTTATTTCTTCTTTGGCTTTACCTCTAGATATGTTTTCCATCGTCCCCGTCAAGACAAAAATTTTCCCTTTGATTTTGCTGTTTTTCAAAAGCGGAGATTTTCCCGGGAAAATTATTTTGATTCTTTTCAAGAGCCTTTCGAGTAATTCCCTGTTGCGTTTATCTTTGAACCAATCAAAAACGCTTTCCGCCACTTTCGGGCCGATTCCGTCAATTTTTTGCAATTCTTCAGCCGACATACCACTCAAGGTCTTAACAGACTTGGCCGATTTCGCCAAAAGTTCGGCCGTCTCTTCTCCAATGTGAAAAATCCCCAGCGCGGTTAGAAATCTGGGCAATGTCGTTTCTTTTTTTTCGTTTATGGCGTTGACGATATTTTTGGCTGATTTTTCCCCGAATCTTTCCAGCGGCTCCAAATCGCCTTCTTTCAAATCGTAAATATCGGCCGCGTCCCAAATAAGGCCGTTGTCCAAAAACGCGTCAATTATTTTCGGCCCCAATCCTTCTATGTTCATCGCTTTTTTGGAAACGAAATAGTATAAAGATCGGCGATGTTTTACGGAACAATTTTTATTGGCGCATCTTATAATCGGACTGTCTTTTTCCCGCGCCAGTTTTCCGCCGCAAACCGGACAAGTTTCCGGCATTTTGAATTCTTTTTCTTTTCCGGTCCGCATTTCTTTCAAAACACGCGCCACTTCCGGTATAACGTCGCCTGCTTTCTGAATGACAACCGTGTCGCCTATTTTAAGCCCCAACCTTTTTATTTCGCTGTCATTGTGAAGAGTGGCCCGGGAAACAACGCTTCCCGCCACCAAAACCGGCGCCAGATGAGCCACCGGCGTGAGAACTCCGGTTCGGCCGACCTGCGTGACAATATTCTTCACGACGGTCGTTGCTTGTTCGGCCGGAAACTTAAAGGCGATGGCAAATCGGGGCGCCTTGCCGGTATAGCCCAGCTGTTCTTGCCAATCGCGTCTGTTGAGTTTTACCGCCACTCCGTCTATCCAATAATCCTCCTTGTCTTTTTTCTTCTGCCACTCTTTCCAGTAGGCGATAACTTCGTTTATATCTCGGCAAAGTTTGTAATTTTTGTTCACTTTGAAGCCAAGTTTTTTTAGCAACTCTAATTCTTTAATCTGCGTTTCTGGGAAAGAGGAGGAAATGTCTGTTTTGGACGACTCCCCCTCATCGCCCGAGAGGGAAAAACTGACATTTCCTCCTCTTTCCTTTAATACAAAAACAGGAGAAGAAACCATTTTCTCCCTCTCGGACACAACGGGGGATTCGTCCGAAAATGGTTTCTTCTCCTGTTTTTCTATCATCGCTATATCGTAAATATAACTGTCCAGTTTTCTGGAAGCGGCGGCGGAAGAGTCAAGCTGACGGATGGAGCCGGCGGCGGCGTTTCTGGGATTGGCAAACGGAGGTTCTCCTTTTTCTTTCTGCTTGACATTAAGTTTTTCAAACTCTCTCCTGCTCATCCAAATTTCTCCTTCCGCCACGATATTTATAGGCCTTTCCAATTTAAGAGGAATGCTTTCAATCGTCTTAATGTTCTGCGTTACATCCTCGCCAGTCGCGCCGTCGCCTCTGGTCGCCGCCGTCCGCAAGATACCGTTTTCGTAAGTTAAAACTATTTTGAACCCGTCTATTTTCAACTCGCAAACATATTCTGTTTTACCCCCCTCGACATCCGATGTCGAGGGGGGTTTCTTCGCTAGCATTCGTTTGACCCGCTCGTCAAATTCCTTTATCTCTTCTTCGGTGAAAGCGTCGGCAAAAGACCACTGCCTGACCTTGTGAACAACTTTGGCGAATTTATCCAAGGGTTTGCCGCCGATTCTTTGAGTGGGAGAATCGGGACTGGCGTATTGGGGGTATTGTTTTTCCAGTTCCGTCAGTTCATGTTTTAGAGAATCAAGGGCGGCGTCGGAAATTTCCTGCCGGTCCAAGACATGATAAAGATAACGATGGCGGTTTATAGTTTCTTTAAGTTTTTCAATTCTTGTTTTTATGTCCCCTGTTGTCATATTTCGTTCCGCGCGCCAATTTTACTTGGACGTTACTCTTATCGCTCTTTCCACTTTGAAAGACGAAGTTGAATCGCAATCTTTGGTGTTATATCCTCTTGATTCAACCGTGGTAAAACTGCTTTTGGTCACTGTGATTTTGGCGCAAGAATTGTCGCTTAAGTTGATCTTATACGGGCCGTACGGACTGTTGGATTTGGCCGGTATGGTGAAATTGTTGCCGGCGCATTTGATCGTCGACGGTGCGTCGTAGTAGCCAAAAGCGCTGTCGGCCAAACCGGGGTGTTTGATTTCCCAGTAGAAAAAACATTCTATGCCGGCGTCGGCGGCGTAAAAAGCGATTTGCGATTCCCGTCCAACGCCGGAAAGCTTAAATTCGTTGATTACAACGCCGGAAACACCCAAAGAAACTAAAAGAACGACATTGATAACAAAAATGGAAAGAAGAAGAGCGAAGCCGTGTTTTAATTTGTGATTTTTCATTTTTTAGATTTTATTTTTTAGATTATTGGCTATCCAACTTTCTTTGCGAAACCGTCGCCTGCAAATTAAGTTTTGATTTTAATTTTTCTTTTATTCCCGTTTCTCCGCTGATGGCTATAGTGACCAATGGTTGTTTTTGGTCATTCACCACATTGCCTCTTACGGTAAAAGAAAGCTTGGTAATTTTAATTTCGTCGGAGGTCAACATAAGCCCAAATATGGATTCGGACAGTATTTGCCTTTTTATATGTTCATTGTTTAATCGGTAGTCAACCTTTTTATCGTCTTTGTTGGTAAAAGAAAAAGTCCCAGTCACGCACCCGGAAGGACAATAGTCTTCGCCTTCCCTTATTTCCCTCATCATCGCCTCCATGGCGAAGTTCAAATTATCATTCACTTTTCTAAATGCCTCCGTTTTTTTCTGAATGTCCATTATATTGAGAAAAGCGGACAGGGTTATCGTCATCACCGCCATAAACACCCCCAGCGCGACTATCATTTCTATCAAAGTAAAACCGCCTATTTTTGATTTTTTATTTTTCATCTCCAATTAAATATATTATCCTGCAAATTCATCGTTTTTGGGATGTCTTTGTCCTTCCAGTTCACGAAAACGCTTATTTTGGCTTCATCGCCGTCAACTCTGACAGCGTTGTCTATTTTTACCGTTCTGGTAAAAATAGAATTGCCGTCTGCTCCGCCCGATTTGTATGTGTAATTAACCCCGTTAAAATCAAGCTTGGGGCAACTTGTTGCGCAAACATTCACAGTAACCGGGATTTTTATAATATCTATATAACAACCAGTCGCCCCCTTGCAGACGGTTAATCCGTTCAGCCAATCGCCGGACGAATTTATAAGATTGGTGTCTCTGACATTTCTTACATATTCAATAGCTTCCTGCCCCAAATAAAACGCCACCAGTTGATTTTGGGAAAACGAAGCCAATTTTATGTTTTGGGCGGATGAAAACATCGGCCCGACCACGGCGATGGAAAGAATCATTACGGCCACAAGGGTTTCTACCAGCGTAAAAGCTTTTTTAAAATTTAATTTTTCTTTTTTCATTTTTCATTTTAATTCACCGTTATTGTTCCGTTTATCCATATTTTTATAATTTTTTTTTCGCCTCGGGGAGATGTTATCGTTACTAGCGCGTAAGACGCGTTGCCGTCGTTTATTACCGCTATGGAAGATGCTCTCGGGTATACAACGTCCAAAGTGATTGCTGGGGAGCAAACATCGCTTGAATTGCAGGTCTGCAACTCGGAAACATAATCTCCCGTGCCTATTTTAAATTCCTGAAAACATTCCGGGCTAGCGCCACAGTTTCCTTTATCATCGTAAATTTTGTTACTACTACTCTTCAAATCCGTGAACAAAATCAAGGATTTTGATTTCAACGCGCTTTTATCAAAATGAACCCCGAAGCCGAAAATCTCGCCGCCGGAAACGGACCTTTTTACGCCCAAAGAATAAGCCTGCGCCTGACGGGCGATCAGAGCGACTTCTTCGCTTGTTTTTTTTAAAGCCATTCTTCGGTTAAATTCCGGATAATTGGAAAGAATTATTGAGTTCACCAAAACCAAAATCCCAATGACGACCATAAGCTCTATTAAGCTGAAACCTCTTTGATTCATTTCTTATATTGTATCATTTTTTATCAGAATAAAAAGCCGATTATCTTTTCTCCCCAAAAGAAAGAAATTATTGTCCCTAAAATCATAAACGGGCCGAAAGCGATACTGCTTTTCAGGCCGTATTTGTTTTTATTTAAATAAATCAACAAAACGCCAACAATCGCCCCGACCCAGAAAGCCAAAGTTATAGCGGCTATGCCTTTAGTTATCCCAAGAAGCCAACCGATGCCCAAAGCCAGTTTGGCGTCGCCGAAACCCATCCACCTGCCTTTAGACATACCCCAAAGCAAGGCAAAAAAAGCGAATAATATAAAACCGGCCAATAAAGCGTTCCAATCTAAAATCCGAAATCCGAAATCCGAAATCCGAAACGAATTAAACAGCCCTAAAAATGCCAAACCGTTAAAAATCCAGACAAACAGATTCGGGATTATCTGATGACGATAATCGTAGACGGCGATAATAATTAAAAAAGAAAATACCAAAATCCAAAATCCAAAATCCAAAATGTTTTGAGATTTGAGATTTGAGATTTGAGATTGTTGAAACAATAATACAAATATAATTCCAGTTATTGTCTCAACAAGTGGGTATTGCCAAGATATTTTTGTCTTGCAAGCCGAACACTTGCCCCGCAGAAAAACAAAACTGACTATGGGCAAAAGCTCATGCCATTTTAATTTTTTGGCGCAAGTGAAGCATTTTGACCGGCCGGAAACGATTGATTGGCCTGTATTCAACCTCAATATGACGACATTGAGAAAACTGCCGACAACGGCGCCGAAAAGAAAAACAAAAACGGAGAAAAAAATCATCTATTTAATGTTTGCTTATATGATAACTCTTTTTGTTCCAAAATCAAATTAAAATATTGCATCAGATAATCAAATATTGCATCAGATATTGTCACCATCACCATTTTCCCGCTATGGCAAATTAATGGGGATGGTAATTTTTTTATTCCAATTTATAAAACATTTTTAATTTTAACTCCTCACTCTCGCCCAAATCGCCGGCTATCACATAATGCACAAATTTTCTTACTCCAAAAACTTCACTTACAAAATCAATTTCGTCTTTACAATGAAAAGGACAAACATAGACGCTTTTCTGCATCGGATAAATTTCCATATCTTTCATTTTTTTTGCCAAGGCATCTCTGCCTTTTTTAAATTTCTCCGGAATGTCAAACATTATGATTCTCCACTGTCCGTCCCATTTTTTCGGTCTGTTTAATTTAAGTTCGTCTATTTGATATCTTACAATTCGTTTTTTGCCTTTTTCCGTTATTTCTATTCTTTCCTTTCCTTCTTTTTCATAAATATCAAGGAGTTTTTTATTTTTTAATTTTTTCATAATGCGAGTAATTCTGTAACGATCGCGATAATCATTGGCCTTAAACATTTTTAATACCAGGGGCATATTAGGCAAGGCAAAACTGCTGACTATAATTCCCCCTTTAATTAGTCCCATTAATATTTCTTTAGCCAATTCTCCTTTTTTATAGGGGTCTCTTATGGACTTTATTTTAGATTTTGCTTTAATTCTTTTTATCATCAAAAAATAATAGCACCATTTTACCGCTATGGCAAATTAATGGGGATGATTTTCAAGTTTATTTCTATTCCGGTATTTTATTCCGGTATTTTATTCCGGTATTTTATTCCGGTATTTTATTCCGGTATTTTATTCCGGTATTTTATTCCGGTATTCCAGCATTATGTTCCGATGTTTATTTTTTATTTTTTATTTCTATTACGATAAAGCGTAAAAACAAAAAATATGCCGACTGTTTGTATTGATTATATCAAAAAAAACGCCCGCGACACAGTACAAATCCTCGTCGACACCGGACTTCGATGAGTAAAAAATACTAAAAATTCCCCGATGGCCGTCGGGGAATTTTTAGTAAAACTTTCCAGAGAGATTACGGTTTTACATCGTAGATAAGAGTCGCTGTGCCGTCAAAAGTGTCTCCGGACGCGCAAGTCGCGACATTGACATCAGCGTCGGAATTAAGGGCCGGATTAGAAGACTCTTCCAAAGTGGCGGCAAGGTTATAAGTTGTCGCGTCAGTGGCGCTGTCGGCGCAATACTGATAAGCCTGGCCGCCTGCCAACGGGTCACTGGGAAGCGCGGGAATGAAGTTTTCACTTACTAATGAGGACGACAAATCGCTGTAACCGCCGGCCGGATACTTTGAATTGGCGTCAAAATACAAGTCCAAAGCCGTTTGCACTTGTTTTATGTCCACCAACCTTCGGGCATCTCGGGCTTTCTTTCTCGCGCTATTCAGCGAAGCCAAAACGACGGAAGACAGGATGCCGATGATGGCGATGACCACCAAAAGCTCTATCAGCGTAAAACCCTGTCTGCCGTTGGGCATGACTTTTTTTGAAATTTTAAACATTTTTTTAATTTAATTGTTAAATTGGTCTACCTTACCTACCTTCCTTACACTTCTAATTTAAACACACACCACTTGCATTAATTTTAGCAATCAAAGCATTTATGACAGCCGATGACAGTGTTACTTGCTTTGCTGCGCTATTGCTGTCAACGCACCACGCTGCCAAAGGATTCGTTTTTAATTGGACAACCACGGCGTAGGCCGTTCCGCCTGCGGCGGAAGAACAAGCGGCAAGATTATTGGCGCTTAGGTTCTTGGCGTTGTTTATTCCTAGGGCGATGACTGATTCACCAAAAACACTCGCCACGCCGGAATTGGGACAAGCAGCTGGAGCGAACGCGGCGGCGGCGCAAGCAGCAGTATTAGTGTAACAACCTTTGTTATCATAAACAATTTCCGCTTGCGTTCTCACGCCGGACAGATTGGCCTTTATCGCCACATCCGCTCCTTTTCCTCTAGCCGAGTTCAACGAAACCAAAACAACGGAAGACAGCATGCCGATGATGGCGATGACCACCAAAAGCTCTATCAGCGTAAAACCCTGTCTGCCGTTGGGCATGACTTTTGAATTTCTTGAATTATTAAACATTTCTTAATCTTCTCCTCTTATTACACTTTTAAATTAAGTGCAAGAAGCATTGGTGGTAGCGCTGACAGTAATTGCAGCTATTGCAGTTCCTGTATATTCTTTCGCCACCCCGCGGCTATCAACGCAAAACGCTTTGGCGACGTCTGATTTCAAACTGGCTGCCACCGCCCAGGATACATAGATTCCGGTGTTGGCGGCGCAAGCGGTATTAGCGAGAACGCCACCATTAAGACTCCTCGCTTGGGCAATTTGACCGACAATAACGGGATCAACAAAAAACATAGAAGAACCTGATGTCGGGCAGGCGGCGGATACAACTATACCGGTGCCATAACTGCCGTATGTATCATAATAAACTTCCGCTTGCGTTCTCACGCCGGACAGATTGGCCTTTATCGCCACATCCGCTCCTTTTCCTCTAGCCGAGTTCAACGAAACCAAAACAACGGAAGACAGCATGCCGATGATGGCGATGACCACCAAAAGCTCTATCAGCGTAAAACCCTGTCTGCCGTTGGGCATGACTTTTGAATTTCTTGAATTATTAAACATTTCTTAATCTTCTCCTCTTATTACACTTTTAAATTAAGTGCAAGAAGCATTGGTGGTAGCGCTGACAGTAATTGCAGCTATTGCAGTTCCTGTATATTCTTTCGCCACCCCGCGGCTATCAACGCAAAACGCTTTGGCGACGTCTGATTTCAAACTGGCTGCCACCGCCCAGGATACATAGATTCCGGTGTTGGCGGCGCAAGCGGTATTAGCGAGAACGCCACCATTAAGACTCCTCGCTTGGGCAATTTGACCGACAATAACGGGATCAACAAAAAACATAGAAGAACCTGATGTCGGGCAGGCGGCGGATACAACTATACCGGTGCCATAACTGCCGTATGTATCATAATAAACTTCCGCTTGCGTTCTCACGCCGGACAGATTGGCCTTTATCGCCACATCCGCTCCTTTTCCTCTAGCCGAGTTCAACGAAACCAAAACAACGGAAGACAG
>Ga0155944_133_pt1 | contig 31446 bp, 31 predicted proteins | sample RifCSPlowO2_02_FD_107598 | JGI IMG/M metagenome (GOLD analysis project Ga0155944, IMG submission 107598) | Candidatus Terrybacteria bacterium RIFCSPLOWO2_02_42_20 | reverse complement strand
AAGGCCGGTTATGATATTGCGAGCCATATAATGCAATATTATATAATAACTCTTCTTTTTCGTCCATTTTTTTGCCGTGTTTTAAACCGGATAGGTGCAAGAGGGAATGGATGAATAAATAAAAAGACAAACCGTCATTTTTTTGATATTTTTTATTTATCAGAATTTCTCCTTCATTTTCGGACAAAGGAAAGGATAAGACATTGGCTGAATAATCTTTTTTCCGGTAAAGATTGTTTAATCTTCTCATCTCATTGTTTCCGGCATAGGAAAAACTCAGGTCGTATTTTTCTCCCAACACCTGATTTTTAACTTTGAGCCAAGACGGCTTCATAGTAATTTTTTAAACTCATCTTTTTTCCATATCAAGATAAGTAAAAATGGCATCTTTGACATTTTCCATCGCTTCTTTTTCCGTTGAGCCTTGGCTGTGACACCCTGGAAGAGCCGGAACATGAATATCGTAGCCGTATTTGCTTTTATGAATAGTTAGTAAATATTTCATATTTACTTTATGCTACATAACAAAATAACCGGAGTCAATGTCTCTTGGTAATTAACGAAATTATTTTGTAGAATTTTACTCTATCTTGCCGAGTTTTCTAAGAAGATCGGTTTTTTTTGCGTAAGCCGCTTTTTTCAAGGCGTCTTCTTTTTTCTTTAATTTTGACTTCGGCCTCGTTCTGAATCTCAATCTTCGCGCTGTGGGCAAATTTCCCGAAGACTTGACTCTTTGGCTGAAACGCCTCATCAATCCGGCCGTTGATTCGTTGTCTTTCTTTTTTACTTCAATCATAAAAAATTATTTCCTGCCTGTTATTTTTTTCTTTATAATTTCCACGACCTTTTCCATGGGAACCGATTCTTGCGCTCCCGTATCCATATCCCTTACCATAATGGAATTTTCCAAAACCTCTTTCTGTCCCAGTATTAAAACGTACGGCACTTTCATTTTGGAGGCAAGCGACAGCTGGCTGTTGAGATTGTCTTTGTTTATGGACTGAGCGATGTAAATGTTGGCCGTTCGGAACATTTCTATTATATTCATGCTTTTTTGTTTGGCGGACTGGCTAAGCTGGATCAAAAAAACTTTCGGCGTCCTTTTTGGTTTGGGCGCGATTCTTTTTTCTCGCATAGCCATCACCACTCTGTCCGCCCCCATCCCGCCACCCACCGCCGGAATGTCTCTCTTGCCCAGTATTTTTGCCAGCGAATCGTATCGCCCGCCCGCGGCCAGTGCCAACCCAGAACCTGCCTGTCCGGCAGGCAGGTTTGTTGACAGGCTGTCTTCTTCTTGGTCAAGAAAAATCTCAAAAACGGTCCGGGTGTAATAATCCAGTCCTCTCACCAACTTGGTGTCCAGGTAATAATTTATGCCGTTGTTTTCTAAAAATTCAAGAGTTTCTTTAAAGTGCTGTTTGCAGGGAGCGCATAAAGAATCTATGGATTGGGGGGCGTTTCTTTTTATTTCCGCGCATTTTGTTTCCTTGCAATCCAAAAGCCGCAAGGGATTTTCTCTTAATCTTCGCTTGCAATCCTTGCAGAGATTCAGCAAATGCTTTCTGTAATAAGCGACAAGTTTTTTCCGGTATTCGCCGCGGCACTCCTTGTCTCCGACGGAGTTAATGCGGACGATTGCCGGGCCGAGGCCGAGCTCTTTGAGCGCCAGGGTGAAAATTTGGATAATCATCACTTCTCCTATCGGTTTGCTTTCGCCTATTATTTCCAAGCCGAACTGAAAAAATTCTCGGAACCGCCCCTTTTGAGGATTTTCATGCCGAAAAAAAGAACCTTTGTACCAAAGCATGACCGGCTGGGGGAGAGTGTGGAGGCCGTGTTCTATGTAAGCTCTCATCACCGGCGCCGTTCCTTCGGGGCGCAAAACAAGGCTGTTGTCCCCGTCGTTTTTTATATAATACATCTGCTTTTCCACGATATCCGAAGTGGCGCCGACAGTGGCGGTAAAAAGGTCAACGTTTTCCAGATGCGGAGTTTGGATGGGTTTGAAGCCGTAGTAAGAAGCGATTTCTTCCGCCTTATCAAAAACGTTCTGGTAAAGAACGTACTCGTCGGCGAGTAGGTCGTGCATTCCTTTGGGGCTTTGGATGTTTAATTTGTCTGACATGTTTTAATTTGATCGACAGAAAGTTAAAATATTCATTTCTCCATCACTGACGAAGAGGGAAATGATTCCGAAATAAACATTTTAACTTTCTATCTTTAATTTTAATAGCCGGGGAATAATCCGATTTTATTAAACGGCCAGAGCCTGACTATAGACCGGCCGACTATCAATTTTTTGGGCACGGGACCCCAGATTCTGGAATCGGAACTGGCGCCGCGATTATCACCCATCACGAAATACTCGTCGTCTTTGAGTCTAATGTCTTTGCCGTCCAAAATTATTTCTTCGTTGGGAAGAGCGATTATTCTTTTTATGAAAAAAATCTTCGGGTTTTTTGGATAGCGGAAAATTATCACATCGTCTTTTTTTGGGTCGCTTACTCTATAAGAAATCTCGTCAATTATAAGATAATCGCCGTCATGGTAAGTCGGCTCCATTGACGCGCCGCTGACCAGAAATGGCTGGGCGACTAAAAATCTTATCGGAACGACAATGACGGCCACGATAAAAATAAATTTTATAAAATCAAAAATCGCCCGGCCTTTTTTGGAGCCCGCGTTTTTGTTTTGTGGATATTTTATGAGAAAATTTTCTTCCATTTACATTTTTTGTTTATAATACAGTATGAAATTGGCGATTGCAAGTCGCTTCAAATGTATTGATATTTCAAGGGTAACGGTACAAGCTCTTGACCGTAAAAATAAAAAGGTTAGACTAAATGTAATACTATGACAAAAGTCAATCCGGAAATAGAAGCTTTCGCGAGAATAAAAGTGATCGGAGTCGGCAATTCCGGCAACAACTCGGTCAATCATATGATCCGTTCCAAGGTTAAAAACGTGGAATTTATCGCTGTGGACACGGACGCCCAGAAGCTCCATCAAAGTATGGCCGGCAAGAAAATCCACATCGGCAAAAACATAACCAAGGGTTTGGGTGGAGGAATGAATCCGGAAATGGGCAAGAAAGCCGCCGAAGAAACCAAAGAAACGATACAAGAAAGCATTAAAGGCGCCGATATGGTTTTTGTCGCCGGCGGCAAAGGGGGAGGCACGGCCACCGGAGCTCTGCCCGTGGTGGCTAGAATAGCCAAAGAACAAGGAATACTCACTATCGCGGTGGTCACCAAACCTTTCGGCTTTGAAGGCGCTCACCGAGCCAGACTGGCCGAGCAGGGATTGATAAATCTCAAAGAAGCGGTGGACGCGATGATTGTCATTCCCAACGACCGTCTGTTGAGTATCGTGAGCAAAGAAACCACTTTTCTTTCCGCTTTTCAAATTTGCGATGATGTTTTAAGGCAGGCTGTTGAGGGAATTTCCGACCTTATCACCATGCCCGGCATCATCAACGTGGACTTCGCCGACGTGAAAACGATTATGCAAAACGCCGGCTCGGCTCTAATGGGCATCGGCTACGGTCAGGGAGAAAAAAGAGCGGAGGAAGCGGCCAAAATGGCCATCAATTCCCCATTACTGGATATTTCCATTGAAGGAGCCAAAGGCGTTTTGTTCGCCATTTCCGGCGGGCCAGACTTGACAATGGTGGAAGTTCAAAACGCGGCCACTATCATCACTGAATCAATAGACCCTGATGCCAAAGTAATTTTTGGCACAATCAACGACGAACGGCTGAAAAAGGGCGAGATTAAAGTTACCGTCATCGCCACCGGATTTCCGGCGGAAAGATTGTCCGGAAATTCTTCCGGCATCATCAGAAAAGCTCCTTTACCATCAAGCACTAATTTGGCCGGCGGAAACAAAGATCTAAAAGATTTCAAAGAATTCAGAGAAAAAGCCAAAGAAGATAAAAACAAAGACGCCGAAAACGAAAAGAAAGAAAAAGACAACGACTCTTGGGACGTCATTCCGGCTTTTCTAAGAAGGAATAAGTAGAATTAATTTGAATTATGAAATAATGTCGTAGTTTTTCGTTATTTTCCTTTTAGATAATCATAGGCCGACAGGGCCGCTTTGGCCCCTTCTCCGGCGGCGATAACGCATTGCTTGTATTTGACATCCGTTACATCGCCAGAAGCGAATACGCCCTTGACCGAAGTTTCGTTGGTTTTCGGATCTGTTATTATTTCCCCGTATCCGTTTGTTTTCAAAAATCCTTTTATGAAAGCCGAGCTGGGCGACCAGCCAACATTCACAAATAATCCTTGAACTTTAAGCGTTTTTTCTCCCCCCGTTTTTTTGTCTAAATAAATAATTTCTTCAACAAAGTTCGCTCCTTTGATTTCCTTAATGTCGGCATCGGTTATAAAAACAACTTTGCCGGAAGTTCTCAGTTTTTCTTGTAAAAATTCATCACCAATTATTTTATCAGATGCTTCCAACATGTAAATTTTAACGGCGTATTTCAGTAGATCAAAAGCCGAATTCAAACCGGAGTTTCCTCCGCCAGCCACGACAACCGTCTTGCCGCCGAAAAGCGGCGCGTCGCAAGTGGAGCAATAAACCACGCCCTTGTTTTCAAATTCTTTTTCGCCCGGCACGCTCAATCTTCTCGGATTTTTGCCGGTGGCGATTATTAAGCTCTTGGCCGTTGTCTTGTCGTTTGCGTTTGTGGAAATTTCAAACACACCATCGGTTTTTGAGATTGATTTTACTTCTGTTCCGGATTTTATCGGCAGGCCGTATTTTTGAACCTGCTCTTTCATCTTATCAATCAGCTCCGGACCGGAAATTTTTTCAAATCCGGGAAAATTTTCTATGCTTTCCGTCTGCAAAGTCTGCCCGCCGATTTCTTTGGTCAGAATAACGGCGTTAAGTTTTTTTCGCGCGGCGTAAATACCGGCCGTCAATCCAGAAGTCGCTCCGCCGATAATAACAAGATCGTAAATCATAAAGTTTAAATTATTTTAATAACCGCCACCGGACAAACTTCGGCCGCTTCTTGGTTGCATTTAGTATCTTCTTCGCCTGCCTCGCCGGCAGGCAGGCCGGAAATTTCCAGCTCCGATTCATTTCCTTGCGCGTTTATTTTCCCGCCCTTTAAAACCGCTTTGCCTTTTTCGTAATCCATATCCCAAAACTTCGGGCAAACCGCCGCGCACGATCCGCATCCTATGCAACCTTCTATATTTTGAATCATTTTCGGCATTAAATGATTATACACTAAACCCCCGCCCAAGAGAACACTTTCATAAATTATTACCTGTTATCTATTTGGACGATAGGAAAAATAGGTAACAAATCAAAATTTTGGATTAAATAATTTGCGCAGTTCTTCTTTTTTTTCAGGATATAACTTTGCTTCTAATAATTTAAAAATGATTTCTTTTTCGGCAAACTTTTTATTTGTTCCAAGTTCAATAAATTCATCAAAATTAACTGGTTTGAGGGTTATTTTCTCGCCAGCGTCAAGATTCATATCCGAAACTTTTTTAAGTCCCTTAGCGATAAAAGTATAAATGACCCAATCAATTTTTGATGTCGGGTGTTGGGTGTCCCAAAGAATAAATTCAGACGCTTCATACCCGCTTTCTTCAAGCAGTTCGCGTTTCGCCGCTTCCAAAATATCCTCACCATCATCAATGCGACCGCCAGTCGCCCCAATAAAACTCTGTTTTCCTGGTTGTTCTTGCTCCGTAAGTATAATTTTTCCGTCATCCAATACAGGGAAAACAACTACGGTATCGGGGTGTTTTAATTTTTCAAAAATAGTTTTTGTTCCATCAAAAAGTTCCTGCTCCCATTGGTACACATCAAAAATAACTCCGTATGATTTACTTGATGAGTTATTCAACAGAAACGCTATTGATTTTCGCAATTTCCCCAATTGGCGGAAGGGGTGGGACTTGAACCCACAAACCCCTTTCGAGGTTCCAGTTTTCGAGACTGGTGCCTTACCGTTCGGCGCACCCTTCCAGTTTATCATCCAATTATCTATTTTTAACACAAAATCAGGCCATTTACAATTCGCTCAAGATAGGTTAAATTTATAAAGTTAATGGGCAATTAGCTCAGTGGTAGAGCGTTTCATTGACATTGAAAAGGTCACAGGTTCAATCCCTGTATTGCCCACGGCCCTATCGTCTAATGGTTAGGACAACGGGTTTTCAATCCGTTAACCGGGGTTCGACTCCCCGTAGGGTCACAAAATGAATACAATTATTATCAAATAATTTTAAAATTAAATTTTTCTTTAAAAAACTTTTTAGAATGTTGTGTTCGCCAGTTTTTTATTTTTTCATGATGGCCGGAAAGCAAAATTTTCGGTATGTTATATTTTTTGCCTTGGTATTCAAAAAATTCCGGTTTGGTGTAAACGGGAAATCCAGACATTTCCCTTTTTTCTTCCAAAGACCCCTCTTTACCCAAAACATTTGGGATATGGCGAGCCACGGCATCCGCGACAACTGCCGCCGGCAATTCCCCGCCCGTGAGAATATATGGTCCGATAGAAATTTCTTCCGCTTTCCCTCCTTCTCGGCGGGCAAGCATTATTTTCTTCACCCTTTCGTCCACGCCTTCGTATCGTCCGCAAATTAAAATCAAATTATCATACTTTTTTGCCCAGCTTTTCGCCATTTTTTGAGTAAACTGTTTTCCCGACGGAGAAAACAGAATTATTTTAGTTTTCTTTAATTTTGAGATTTGAGATTTGAGATTTGATTTTAAAATTGAACCAATTGCTAAAGCGATTGGTTCAATTTTCATCACCATACCGGGCCCGCCGCCAAAAGGATTATCATCCGTTTTTTTATGTTTATCTTCGGCAAAATCTCTCAAATTATGCAAATTTATTTTTATTCTGTCGCTCTTTTGGGCGCGCCCCAAAATGGAGACGCTAAAATACCCCCTTAAAGATTCCGGAAAAATTGTGATAATATCAAACCGCATCTGTTTTTAAAATTATACCACTAATTATGCTGGAGCAAATTAAGCGTATGATTTTGTTTTTTTAAAAAAATATTTTAAAAAAAATCCCACCTATGGCGGGATTTTTTTTAATGAGATATTTAAACTATATCTTCAAATCATCCATGGCCTGATCAACGGTTTTGACCGGCCTGACGCTGCCTTCCGGCTCTTCAATCTTGAGATTGACTCGCGCGTTGTTCTTCATGCCAACGACTCTCAAAAGAGTTCTGATAGCCTTGGCCGTGTTTCCGCTTCGTCCGATTACTTTACCCATATCCGCAGGGTCTGTTTTGAGAGTTATAAGAACTCCCATTTCGTCAACCTTTCGGTCAACGCTGACCGCGGAAGGATTGTCAACTATCGCTTTAACGACGTATTCAAGAAATTCTTTGTCAGCCATTTTATTAGCGTTCCATCTTAATTTATTTTTTATAATTCAGCAGTCTCGACCGCTCTGCATTATTTTCCAATTGTATTTTAAAAAATAAAATCCGTCAATGCCCGTTTTACCTTGCCGCTTCTTCTTTTACCGGCTCTTCTTTCTTGGGTTATTCTTTTTTCTCTTCCAGCTTGACTTGAGCAACGGTTTCTTTGGCCTTTGTTTCTTCAACTGATTTTTTCTTCGGAGGCAAGACATTTTTCTTTGGTCCCTTGATGATTTTTTCTTTTACCAAAATATTGTGGACGGTGTCGGAAACTTGAGCTCCTTTCGCCATCCATTCTTTTATTTTGTCTCCGGAAAGCTTGGTCTGTTCTCTTTTGGCGCTATAAAAACCAAGCACCTCATTTACCGAACCGCTTCTGGCGGCTCTGGCCGAATCGGTCAAAACAACCCGGAAACTCGGGTCGTGCTTTTTTCCCACTCTTTGCAATCTTATCTTTAACATAATTTGATGTTATGAAATATAGCAGATTGTTTCAAAACCGCAAGCCCTGATTGAAAAAACGTCCAAAATGGCTAGACTTCTAAATTATGGGCAAATATCTAATCACTACTTTCGGCTGCCAATCAAATGAAGCCGATTCGGAAAAAACGGCCGAGGTAATGGAAAACTTGGGCTATGCCCACGCTGAAAATATGGAAGATTTAATTTCCGCCAAAAATCCGGTTTTGATTTTCAACACCTGCTCCGTCCGCCAAAAAGCAGAAGACAGGGTTTTCGGCTTGAATAAAAAAACGGAGCAATTCAAAATTAAAAATTCAAAATTAAAAATTGTTCTGACCGGCTGCATGATGCATTATTCGGAAAAAGACTTGAAAAAACGCCTGCCGCTTTTTGACTATTTTATAGATATTAAAAATATCATAACGCTGGAAAAAATTCTGCCAAAGATAAAGATTTCAGAAAACAAAGACTTGCTGACTGAAAAAACAGACAGTAAAATTTCCGCTCTTATACCTATTTCCCATGGCTGCGACAACTTTTGCACTTATTGCATAGTTCCGCTGGCGCGCGGACGAGAAATATCAAGGGGAGTCCTTGATATTATGAGTGATGTTAAAAAGGCGGTTGATGATGGCGCCAAAGAAATTTGGCTGCTGGGACAAACGGTAAACAGCTATCGCTGTAATCTTAAATCTAAAATTTCAAATCTAAAATCTAAAGAAATAAAATTTCTAGAATTACTGCGTATGGTTAACGATATTCCTGGCGATTTTTGGATAAGATTCACTTCGCCCCATCCGAAATATTTTTCCGATGAGCTAATAAAAGCCATGGCGGAGTGCGATAAATTCGCTCATTACATAAACTTGCCCATCCAATCTGGCAACAATGCCGTGTTAAAAAGAATGGGACGGCCATATACTGTCGGCCACTACAAAAAACTGGTCGGGAAAATAAGAAAAGCGATGCCGGATATCGCCATTTCCACCGATATCATAGTCGGCTTCCCCGGCGAAACAAGGAAACAGTTTGAAGACACGAAAAAATTGTTTGAAGAAATAAAATTTGATATGGCCTTTATTTCCGAATATTCTCCTCGTCCCAAAACCGTAGCTTATAAAATGTTCAAAGATAATGTGTCTCACCAAGAAAAAGAGTCGCGAAAAAACGAACTTAATGAAATTCTAAAAAAAACGGCTTTAGAAAATAATCAAAAACTGGTTGGTAAAACCGTAAAAGTTTTAAACGGCCGAACGGAAGGCAACAAGCCGATAGAGATTACAAATGTTAAACATTCGATGTTGAACATTAAAAATAATTTTGTTTCGGCAAAAATAATAAAAGCGAGCATATGGAGTTTAAAAGGAAAATTGATATAAAAATGGCTAGCGTAATTATTATAATTACACTAGCCATTAAGAATTGTTAACCTAGAGCCTTCTTTTTACTAAAAAGACATGCCCAAGCATCTGTTTAATTGTGAAAACCGTCCTCTCCTGAAGAATCGGGGACTTCACTTCCCCAAAATTCCGAAGTCTTAGGAGTCTCAAGTTCCTGGCCACCTTCGGGAGGCCCAGACAAGAGTTTGAGAGCTTTCTCATACTCGTCTCGCCGAGTGAAATCATTTTCCGTCGGATTTTTTGGGAAGCGAGATTCTTTCGTGTTGTTTTCAATGTCTCTAATTTTAACAACACGAGCCAATTCATTCCCGCTTTTAATAATCCTTCCAATAAAAGAGAAATAGTTATTTTTTTCATCTGGACGTTTAGTTAAAATCTTTAGGGCATCCAAAATTTTTTTAGAATAACCAAGCATGCACAACTCGACTACCGTAACTTTCGTATCTTCCAACACATCGTGTAAAACGCCCACGATGCTTTCTTTTTCATTTTTTCCCTCCAGCATTACTGCAAGAGGGTGAAGAAATACGGTTCTCCTCTCTTATCCACTTGTCCCTTATGTGCTTTTACCGCAAGTAAAATTGCGTCTTCAAGCGTAGGTTTTCTTTTTTCTGTTTTTTTAAGACTTGACATAAAACACCTCCTCTTAAAATGTAAAGGTTACTAGAATTTTCTAATAACAATGCTAGCATATTGACTAATCTATGTCAAGGAAAATTATTGTGATACTCGGACCGACGGCGAGCGGGAAAAGCGCGTTGGGGGTAAAACTGGCCAAAAAAATCAACGGCGAGATTATTTCCGCCGATTCCAGACAAGTTTATAAAGGCTTGGATATTGGCAGTGGGAAAATTACTAGAAAAGAAATGGGCGGTATTCCCCATTATTGCTTGGATATTTTTTCGCCCAAGAAAATTTTTACGGTCGTTGATTTCAAAAAATGCGCCGAGAAAGCCATTGAGAAAATTTTCGCCAAAAATAAAATTCCGATTATAGTCGGCGGCACGGGATTATACATACAAGCCATAGTAGACAATATCGTTTTACCGGAAGTTAAGCCAAACTGGAAACTGCGTAAAGAATTGGAGAAAAAAACAACGGAAGAAATGTTTGGGATGCTTAAAAAACTTGACCCCGAAAGAGCGAGAAACATTGACGCCAAAAATCCTCGCCGACTTATCCGCGCCATAGAAATCGCCAAAAAACTCGGCAAGACGCCAAAACTAATGTCAATGTCAAGGCGAGACCTTGACATTAGGCAGATTGGGATAAAATTGCCGGATGAAATTTTAAAGAAAAATATTGAGAAAAGAATTAAGAAAATGTTGAAAAACGGACTGGTCGCCGAAACAAAAAAATTGAAAAGTTCCGTTTTGCCTTGGAAGCGAATCTACGAACTTGGATTTGAGTACAAATATCCCGCCCTATTTTTGCAAAATAAAATTTCCAAAGACGAAATGCTCGCAAAAATGCTTATTGAAAATCGGCAATACTCCAAAAGGCAGATGACTTGGTTTAAGAGAGATAAAAGAATTAAGTGGATAAATTTTCCAACTTTTTCTTTATCTCCTCGTTTTTTTTCATCAATTTCTCAATTTCTTCCATAAAATTTTATAATTTGCGGGGGTACAAGGAATCGAACCCTGGCCAACGGTTTTGGAGACCGTTGTTCTACCACTAAACTATACCCCCCACAGCAAATAGCATATAGCAAACGAGCCATAGTTTCAACGAGTTTCTAAAATAACAACCGAGAGAAAATTTTTTATTTCTTTACTTCTTTGTGTAAAGTATGTTTCCGGCACCATTCGCAGTGCTTTTTGGCCTCAAGCTTTTTTTCAACTTTTTTCTTGTTCTTTTTTGTCCAATAGTTGACATGCTTGCACTCTTTACACTGGAGCTTTATTAAATTGTCTTGTATTTTGGTCATAGAATTATAGATTAAATCATTTTTAGATAAATTTCAAATGGGCAGGGGTGGATTTGAACCACCGAAGGCCATAGGCCGCCAGATTTACAGTCTGGTGTAATTGACCACTCTACCACCTGCCCTTGCCTGCTCCGCTTTTTGCTCGCCCCGGCGCAATAGCTATAAAGTGACAGCGCGGGGCAAACTGTAAACCGCTTTTGACGCTCTGTTTGATTTCGTCTTAATAACCACAATCAGTTCGTTATTGGCGACATCAACCGCAACAATATTACCGTCCTTCGCTTTTTTGCCGATGATAAGCTCCGCCACTTTGTTAAGAATCTTGCTTTGAATCAGCCGTTTGAGCGGCCTGGCACCGTAGTTTGGATTATAACCTTCTTTCGCCAAAAAGGAAAGAGCTGGCTCGGTGATTTTGAGATTTATGCCTTTGCTGGCCAATCGTTTGGCGGTAAGCTCAATCTGAATTTTCACGATGTTTTTTATCTCTTCCGGCGAAAGCGGGTTGAATATGATTATCTCGTCCAAACGATTGAGGAATTCCGGCCGGAATCTGTTTTCCAAAGCGGTTCTGATTTTGTTTTTCATCTCTTCTCCGGTTTCTTTCTGGCGAGTTTCGTCGCTGGCGGAAACGGCAAAGCCTATTTTTTCCAGCTGGCGGATGTATTCGGAACCGACATTGGAAGTCATTATTAAAACGGCGTTTTTGAAATTAACATGCCGGCCTTTGGCGTCCGTCAATCGGCCGTTGTCCAGAATCTGAAGCATTATGTTGAATATGTCCGGGTGCGCTTTTTCTATCTCGTCAAAAAGAATGACGGAATACGGCCGGTGCCTGATAAGCTCGGTCAGTTGCCCGCCCTCTTCGTATCCGACATAGCCGGGCGGTGAACCGATTATTTTGGAAACGCTATGCCGTTCCATATACTCCGACATATCCACTCTTATCAAAGATTTTTCGTCATTGAACATAAATTCCGCCACGGCTTTGGCCAGCTCGGTTTTGCCCACGCCCGTCGGACCCAAAAATATGAACGAGCCGATAGGCCTGTCTTCGTAAGCCACTCCCGCCCGCGACCGCCTGACGGCGTTGGCGATTTTTGTTATCGCTTCGTCCTGTCCGACGACTCTTTTCTTCAACTCCTCTTCCATTTTCATAAGCTTGTCCATTTCTCCTTCCAGCATCTTTGACACCGGTATACCCGTCCACCTGGAAACAACCGCGGCAATGTCTTCTTCCGTAACTTCCTCGCGGAGAATTCTGGAAATCTGCTTTTTCTTCAGCCTGTTTTCTTTGAGCTTGAGCTGTCTTTCCAATTCCGGTATTTTGCCGTAGCGAAGCTCCGCCACCTTGGCGAAATCTGATTTTCTCTCGCTGGCATCGGCTTCCAGTTTCAAAGTTTCCAATTCTTTCTTAACTTTGCTTATGAAATCAATGTTTTCTTTCTCGCTTTTCCATTTGATTTGGATCTCGCTTATTTTTTCTTTCAACTCTCTTATGCCATCGTCAATCTCTTTGAGCCTTTTTTCTTTTTCTTTCTGCTCGTCTTCATCGGCCGTATTTCTTTCTTTTTCTTTTTTCAAAACTTCTCTCTCTATCTCCAGCTTCATTATTTCTTTGTTGGCGACTTCCAATTCGTCGGGCATGCTGTCCAACTGCAAGCGCAAAGCCGAAGCCGCTTCGTCAATAAGGTCAACTGCCTTGTCCGGCAAAAATCTGTCGGCGATATAACGGCTGGATAAATTAACGGCCGATTTGATGGCATCGTCGGTTATTTTTATCCCGTGATAAAGTTCGTACTTGTCGTTAAGCCCTCTCAAAATGGCGACAGTATCGTCAACGGAAGGCTCTTCCACATAGATGGGCTGAAATCTTCTGGAAAAAGCCGGGTCTTTTTCTATATGCTTTTGATATTCTTTCAACGTCGTCGCTCCGATGGCGCGAAGCTCGCCCCTGGCCAACGCCGGTTTGAGCATATTGGAAGCGTCAATGGCTCCTTCAGCCGCGCCCGCTCCGACAATGGTGTGAATTTCGTCAATGAACAAAATGACTTTGCCGGCCGATTTTTCCACTTCCTTCATCAGCGTCTTTAATCTTTCCTCAAACTCTCCCCGGTATTTCGTTCCCGCCACCAGCGAACCGACATCAAGAGAAATAAGCTCTTTGTCTTTCAACGACACAGGGACTTCTCCTTTGACTATTCTTTGCGCCAGACCTTCGGCGATGGCCGTCTTGCCCACCCCGGCTTCTCCTATCAAAATGGGATTGTTTTTCGTTCTCCGGTTTAGAATTTGCATTAGCCTTTTAATTTCGCTGTCTCGGCCGATTACCGGATCAAGTCTGTCTTCTCTGGCTAAAGAGGTGAGATTGCGGGCGTATTTTTCGAATATCCTGGATTTCTTCGGCTCCTCCACATCCGCCGCGCTGGACTTTCTTATATCGGATAAGATTCTTAAAATGCTGTCTTTTTCTATCCTGAAACGGTTAAGAATTTCTTTGGCCTTGGAAGGCGTATCCAAAATCGCCAGAAACAAGTGTTCGGTGGAAACGTAATCGTCTTTGAGAATTTGGGCCACTCGGTGCGAAATTTCCAACGCTCGGCTCAATTCCGGGGTTATATAGACCTGATAAGTCGGAGAGATGACAGAAGAACGTTCCGCCTCGGACATATTTTCAAAAATTGTGTCGCTGAGAAAATTTATGTCCACCTCCAATTTATCCAAAACGGAAATCACCGCGCTCTCGTCCTGCAAAACAAGAGCGGCCAAAAGATGCAGGACATCAACCTGATTTTGTCCTCTCTCTATCGTCAGCTCGTGGGCCTTCCTGACGGCCTCTTGGGCCTTGACCGTAAAATTTGAAAATGGGGGCATACAATTAAATAAAAAATAAAATCTTAAATTTAAAAACTAATTCTTAATTTGCTTGAATGCGTCGGCAATGTCTTTTTGGGCTAAATTTATCGGCAAAGCGAAACCGATATTTTCCCTCGGCGCTCCGACGGTGTTGATTCCGATCGCCCTGCCGCTTAAGTCAACCAACGGTCCGCCGGAATTGCCGGGATTTGCCGCCGCGTCAATCTGAATCAAGGCGACCAAATCTTCCAGACCGGAAAAAGAGTTTAGAGCGGCGGCTGTTTTGTTTAAACCGGAAACAACCCCCACGGACACCGTGTTTTGGAATTCTCCCGAATCGCTGCCGAGAGCTATCGCCGTTTGCCCAACATTGATATTTTTAGAATTTCCCAGCGGTATGAAATTAAAATTATTTCCTTCCACTTTTAGAACCGCGACATCTTGCGACGAGCTTCTTGAAATCACAGCCGCGGGATATGTTTTGCCGTCGCTTGTTATTACGACATACTCCAAGGTTTCGTCTCCAACTATGTGCTTGTTTGTCAAAACAATCCCATCCTTGGAAACGAAGAATCCGGAACCTGACGGCGTCAGTTTTTTCCTAATCTCTTCATTTGTCGTTGTCGCCGTCAAGTCTTTAGTCGTTCCAACCATCACGCCGACCACCGCCAAGGATGCTTCTTTTATGATCTTCACGAGATTTTCTTCGCTGGAAAAAATCACCGTTTTTTCCTTGACCAGAACTTCCTTGGGAACCATTTTCTCCACCACTTTGCTGATAGTGTGAGTAATTGGTTGAGGAGCCTGGTTTACCAAAGTCACCGTTACTATGCCCGTGGCCAGCGAAGTAACGAAGCTTACCAAGAGAACCAAGAGGACTATTTGAGTTTTTGTGAGGCTTTCCATGTTCATATCGTTTGTTATTATACCGGAATTTTATCATTGAACATCTTTCTGTCAAGGGCGACCTAGAAAATAAGGGGCTTTGCGACTATATTTTCGGAAGTACTCTTGTGGTGCAGGGGCAAATGTCTAAACTCATCTGCCACCTTAAGCTCATTTTCTAGATCAAGCATTCCTCGCATTGTCCAACGGGTATATGGCGATTTTTATCAACAGCCTCTTCAATCGCAGATTTTAGAGTAATATCAATTATTGACGATAATCCACACTCAACACACTTTTTAGCAGTATGTAATTCATCGTCATTCAATCTTCTTCCGATTCGCTTAATAGCGTCATTTTGCAAATCATCAATCGTTATTGGATAAATTGCCTTCATATTTTCTTTAGCTTCCATATTTTTATTTTTTTATTATTTTTTCAAAACCAGAATTATATTCAACCAACTTTTCCCAATTGATTTTACCGTCATCGAAAAACTTTTGCGAAAACTCTAATGTAAGCTTATTTATTATTTGAGCATAATTTTCCGCAAATTCTTCGTTTTTCTCTCTTGCTCTGTAACCAATCGGCTCAATAATGTCTATATACAATTTTTCATTTCCAGAAATAAGCTCCCAAAATCGTTGTCCGCATAATTTCAAATATCCGTCCTTATCCGGTTTATTATCTTTACCGAAACAACATCCATTAACCGCAATGATTTTCCTACCTGTCTTTGCACGCAATAATTTTTTCGCATTTTCAAAATTAATTTTGAGTTGTCGTATTTGACTTGAATTACCCCAGTTCCAACCAGCTTTTATTTCAACGACATAAATCACCCCATCTTTCTCAAATTCCAAATCAATGCCTGTCAATTCTGATTTTTTAGCGCCATATACTTTATCGCAAACAAAAATCGCCAAACCTTCAATAAAATCGCCGAATAATGTTTCCTCTTGAGATTGCAGGAAAGCATCCAAAAATCCCTTGATTAAATCTTGAGCCGTCAACATATTTTTGGCTCTGAAAAGATATGGATTTTTCTGCTTCAAAATCTTGAGCAGATCGATTTTGTTTTGCACATAATTCAATCTCTTTTGGTGAAAAATCGAAATATGTTTCTCCACATACTCATAAATTTCTTGCAAATTAATTTTTTTCATACAGCAACTTCGTTACAGTTGAATAAAGAGATTCTTTTTGCGCAACTTTTTCTTTAGCCATATCAACATATTCCGGCATTATATCAATACCAATGGAATTTCGACCCATTCTTTGAGCCACTTCCGAAGTAGTGCCTGAACCCAAAAATGGATCTAAAACAAAATCATTTTTTTGAGTAAATAATTTAATAAACCATTCCGGTAATTCTTTTGGAAAAGCCGCACTATGATTTTTGTTGCTACAAACGGTTGCAAATTGCAAAACATTGCTAGGATACACCATGCTCCGTTTTAGCCAGTTAGAAATGTTTTTGCCAAAACCGCTACCGCTTTTAGAATTGTCTCTTTTTTTATCTGTTTCACTCAAATTTTTTAATCGCCCAGTCGCCCAGTCGCCAATCGGTATCATTACCGCCTCTTGATACATATTAAAATCTCGTGTCTTATTGAATTGTAACGCCCTTTCCCATGAATCGCGAAAACGATTTGGCCATTTACCCGGATAACAATTTTTTTTATACCAAATAAATTCCTCCGTCCATAACCAGCCCTGTTTTTTTAGCGCTAATATAAGCTCAAGAACATATGTGCTACGCTCGCCATTTTCAGCTTTTTCTTTGATGTTTAAAATAAAAGTCCCAGTCGGTTTTAATACTCGCAACAATTGCTCGCTAACAGGCAAGAACCATTCAACATATTTTTCAGAATCAATACCGCCATAGGTACTTTTTCTTCTGTCTGCATAAGGCGGTGAAGTTACAATTAGATCAATTGAATCGTTGCCTATTTCTTTAAGCACTTCGCGCGAATCCCCTAGCAGTATTTTTGTTGTTATGTTAAACATGGTTTTATATTACCATTTTTATGTGTGTCTATAAAATTATTATACCATGTAGTTTATTTTATACGATAATTTTATGGTTCGTATTGATAAGGGTGGATCAAATACACGGATATTAGAAAGCAGTTTTTATCTCGTATATTCCGGATGATAAAGTTTGAGCCAGTCAAAAAATTGCTTCATCGCATAGGGCGCGCCGATGGTGTTGCCGGCAGGGCCTTTTTCCAAAACCGCGACAAAAGCGTATTTGGGATTTTCGTACGGATAAAAGCCGATAACCCAAGAGTGGCTGAAATTTTTCTTGCCTCCCACTTCGGCCGTGCCGGTTTTGGCGGCGATTTTCAAGTCGGGATAACTCAAGCCTTGCGCCGTCCCTTCCGTCACCGCCATCCTCATACCTTCTTTGACAATCTTAAAATATTCCTCGGAAATGCCCGCATTTTTTTGCGGAACTTCCGAGTAAAAGTTTTCGTTTTTTATCAAGCGCGGAACGACAACCTTGCCGTTATTAGCTATGGAAGAGGCGTAAACAGCCATTTCTATGGGTGTGGTTAAAAAATATCCCTGGCCTATGGCGCTGATGTAAGTATCGCCCACTCTCCATAGCGGATCATCAAGATTATTTTTTTCCTTAACCTGCGGGTTGGGAACGGTTCCTTCCGCCTCGCCATTCAAATCAATTCCCGTCTTTTCCCCCAGCCCAAACTTTTTGGCGTATTCGTATATTTTGTTTATTCCCAAACCTCTTATGTCTTGATAACCGCCGCCTATTTCGTAAAAATAAACATCGGAAGAAACGGCCAAGGCATGCCTCATATCCACCCAACCGTGCGCTTTCCAATCTTTAAAAATTGATTTTTTGTCCGGGAAAAAAGGATTTTTTATGGAGATGCTCCCCGTACTCAATATCTTTTTTCCCGGCGAAATTATTCTCTCATTTAAAGCCGCCAGCGCCACAAAAGGCTTTACTATGGAACCGGGAGCGTATAATCCGGAAATGGCTCTGTTGAGGAAAGGCTTGTTTTTATCATTGATATAGCCGCTTATCAAACTCGCCGGGCCTCCTTCGGAAAGAACTTTGGAGCTATATTCCGGAACGCTGGCCATCGCCAAAATATTTCCGTCCGAAACATCCATAACAACAGCCGCTCCGCCTTCAAAATTTCTTTCTTTCGCGACTGATTCCATTGTCGTATAGAGGTAAGACTGAACTTTTGAGTCTATGGTCAATGTCAAGTTCCGGCCGTTTTGAGGAAGGATTTGGACGCTCTCTGAAACCGGGTTGCTTTGAGAATCTTTTTCCGTTAATTTTACTCCGGCAATCCCCTTTAAAACTTCATCATATTTTTCTTCTAGGCCATCTTTGCCAACTATGTTTTCTGAAAGCAAGTCCGGATTTTTCTTAAAATCTTCTTTTGAAGGAAGTCCGGTGTAACCAAGAATGTGTCCCAGTCCGGGGATGTCGGCGTATGTCCGCCCTTCTTCACCGTTCCAAACCAAAGGCGTCCCGCTGCTGTCGTATATGGCTCCTCTTAAGGGTATGATGTTTTCTTTTTTAAAACTATTTCTCTCGCTTCTGGCGGTAAATTTTTCCCCTTCAAAAATCTGCAGTAAAAATATCCTTAAAACTAAAAACAAGCCCAAAAATCCGATGAGCGTTCCCATATAAATAAAAGTTTTTTTGCCTATTGGCTTCTCCAGCCGCCCCTCAAATTGGCTGGTGTCAAAACCGGAAATATTTTTTGAATCCAAAAAAATTTCATCCGGATATATTTTATGGTCGTATTTTTTTCTTCCGAACATTGTTTCATTATAAAACCTTTATCTTGCTTTTGGCAAAGGACAAACCAATGTCAAGGCGAGACCTTGCCATTTGGACAAATTATTTATAAATATCCTTTCTGTTTTTTATTGAACGTTAAAATAAGGCATTTTGAAAATTCAGGCAGGGTTATTTTTTAATCTTTTTCAGTTCACTTATCAATTTATTTATCGGTTTTGTTCTGCCCTCCTTAAATTCCGCAAATGATTCCGCAATTTGTTCGTTCAAGTTTTCATTCCGCGCGTCCAAATAATCCTCAAATTCGTCTATATCCATAATACCCGCCACTGGATAGCCGTCTTTTTCCAAAACATAATACTCTTTGTTCAATCTGACCTTTTTAATTATGCTGCCGAGATTTATTCTCGCTTTTGTAATTGGCATTCTAGTAATCATATATTTATTTTAACCAAAATTGATTAATGTTAATCATTATAACTGATTTATTTAAAAATACAAATCAATGTCAAGGCGAGACCTTGCCATTGTGTATGCTTATAAAATCTTTATTTTGCTTTTAATAAAAGAAACAAAATACAGGATAAGCAATGACGATAAGGTTAATAACCCGAATCCGCGCCAGAAATAAATTTCTGGCAAGGAATAAAAAGAATCCGCGATAAGAGCCAGCGCCGCCCCTTCCCAATAATTTTTAAATAAAATAATAAAAACGATAACAGCCACAGCTGTGAAATACCACGGCGCCCAAAAAAACAGGCAAAAAACTAAAATATCGGCTATTATTCTTTCGCGCATATCATTTTTCCAAGCCGATTTTTTGAAGCTCGTTCAAATTAACCGGCGTTCTAAAAATAATTTTTTGAAAAGGATTGAGCGCGTCGGCTTCTATTTTGTCCGCCGTTCCGAGCAGATAATGAGAAGTTCCTTCCGTGTTTATTTTGTCGCCGGAATTTATTTTGACCGAGCTGGGAATTTTGACCTCAATGTTGCCGCCGCCCAAACCCAAACCTATGGCAGAAATTTTGCCGTTTTCCATTATCAAGTTCGTTTCTTCTCCAGGATATGACACCAGCTTAATCTTGCTGGCGCCCGGGAACACTTCAACCGCATGACCTATCAAAACACCGCCATAAACTACCGCTCTCATTCCATTTTTCACCCCGTTGTCCGAACCGGCATCAACAACTATCATATCATACGGCGATTGGGGCGGTCGGGAGATGATTGAACCGAGAATGTAACTTTTTTTCTCCGGTCGGGAAAGCAAAATTTTCAGCTCTTCGTTTTCTTTTTTGGCCGATTCAAGTAAAATTATTTCATTTTCCAATTCAATGTTTCTTTCTCTCAAATAATTCAATTCTTCGTCCAAGGATTGTTTATTTCTAAACAAGAAAACAATACTGTCCTTTTTCTCCGCCGCGAAACGAGAAAACTTGAAAACCGGATTTGTGACATTGACAATCGCTTTTACTGTGAAATTTCTTACGTTTCCATTGGTCGCGCCAAGCAGGGCAAAAATCGCGAAAATGAAAATCCACGTTTTTCTTTTTTTTCGCTTGTCTCTATTTTGGGGGTATATCTTCGTCATGTTGGATTAAAACTTCGCTCATTTTATCCAAGTCTTCAAGAATTATGCCCGTTCCGCGCACTACCGCCGTAAGCGGGTCCTCGGCCACGTAAACGGGAATTTTTATTTCGGATTCAAACATCTGGGCCAAACCTTTAAGCAAAGCGCCTCCGCCGGTCATAACGATGCCTCGGTGCATTATATCCGACACCAGTTCCGGAGGAGTTTCTTCTATGACTTCTTTGGTGGCGGAGATAAGCGCTTTGACTGATTTTATCAGGGCCTCTCTGATGTCGGAGTCGGTAACTATCACTTCCCGCGGAAGGCCGGTAATCATATCCCGCCCTCTTATCGCCGCTTCCAAACCTTCTCCGTTTTTAACCACCGAACCGATGGACATCTTCACATCCTCGGCTGTCTTTTCTCCGAGTAGCAGTTTGAACTCGTCTTTGGCATATTGGATTATGTCTTGGTTAAGCTTGTCTCCGGCTATTCTCATATTCTTGGCCGAAACTATTCCACCCAAAGAAATAACAGCGATGTCGGTCGTTCCTCCGCCGATATCCACTATCATATTGCCGACCGGCTCGTGCACCGGCAGCCTCACGCCGATAGCGGCCGCCATCGGTTCTTCAACGATGAAAACTTCCCCCGCGCCGGAATTTTTGGCCGCGTCTCTGACGGCCCGCACTTCCACATTGGTTATGCCGGAGGGGACGCCAATGACGATAGTCGGCCTTGATAAAAATGAATGTTTGTTTTTGATAACCCGTCGGATAAAATAGGACAGCATTTCTTGCGCCACTTCAAAGTCGGAAATGACACCGTCAACAAGAGGTCTGACGGCGCTGATGTGGCCGGGCGTCCGGCCGAGCATTCTTTTGGCTTCGTTGCCTATCGCCACCACTTGACCGGTTTTCTGGTTTATCGCCACCACCGACGGCTCGTTTATCACGATTCCTCCGCCGCGGACATAGACCAGAGTATTGGCCGTGCCCAAGTCAATGCCGATACTGCTGGAAAACATTTTTTTGAATCTGCCGAACATATTTTTAATTTATGCGGATATTTTTTTCATTATTTCGCCAATCGGCAAAATTTTCGACTTTTTTTCGCCCCGTTTTTTAATCTCCGCCGAATCATTTTCCGCCGTCTTCTCGCTGACTATAACGCGGTAAGGAATTCCGATCAAATCGGCATCGGCGAATTTTTCTCCGGCTCTCAAATCGTCCCGGTCGTCAAATAATACTTCCATCCCGTTTTTTGTCATTTTATCGTAAAGATTTTGGGCTGACTGCGACGACTTGCTTGTTCTGCCTTTAAGATCAATGAGATGAACTTTGTAGGGAGCAATCGTTTCCGGCCAGATGATTCCGTTTTCGTCGTTGCTTGTTTCCACCGCCGTCCCCATCAATCGGCCAATCCCGATGCCATAACAACCCATTAGCATAAGTTTTTCTTGTCCGTTTTCATCGGTGAAATTCAAATCAAAAGGCTCGGAAAATTTTGTCTTCAAACTGAAGATATTGCCGACTTCTATGGACTTGTTTTCTTTTAAATTTTTGTTTCCGCATTGGGGGCAAACCGGCGTTTCTCCCGCGATTTCTTTGTTTATCGCCACTTCGCATTTATCGCAGATGTAAATTGTGTCCTCGCCCGCGCCGGTAACGGTCTGGTATTCGTGGGAGTATTTGGAAAAAGAGCCGCCGGAGGCGAAAGTCAGATAAGTTTTTTCGCCGATTCCGCATCGGTTGAAAATATTTCTGTAATGCCCTTTCATTTTTTCGTAATAATTCTCGGCGTCTTTTTCGCCGCTATGGAATGAATAAAGGTCTTTCATAAGAAATTCCCGGCCTCTTAAAATTCCCGATTTGGCTCTTTTCTCATCCCGAAATTTCGTCTGAAACTGGAACAGAGAAATTGGCAAATCTCGGTAAGACAGGTTGAATTTTTTAACCAGCGGGGAAATTATTTCTTCGTGGGTCGGCCCGAGAGCGAAATCAATTTTGGAATAATGGCTGGTAAATCTGAAAAGCGAATCCAAAGTTTCCCATCTTCCAGTTTTCTGCCAATTTTCTTTCGGCTGGAGAGCGGGCATCAAAAGCTCCTGTCCGCCGGCCATTTCCATTTCGTTTCTTATGATATTTTCTATCTTTTTCATCACCCTCAAGCCCATCGGCAAAATGGTATAAACGCCCGCCATCAGCTTGTCTATAAAACCGGCGCGTATGAGCAAGCGCGCATTTAAAGACACTTCGTCTTTGGGCGCTTCTTTTCTCGTCTTAGGCAATAATTTAGATTGTCGCATTACCCCTTATGATATTGGCAAAATGGCGCAAGGTCAATGTTTGTATAAAAAATGCCGCTATCATAAACAACAGATAGCAGCAAAAAGGTTTTAAAATTAAATTAAAAGAAGATGAACTTAACCAGCTACAACGCCAATGGCCTTATAAGGAAATCCTTCTTTCCATCTAGCGCATGTTCATATTTTACTGTGATAGAAACGCCATCAACACCGATACTAAAAGGCCTTGCTTCACATTCTGTAACCATTTTAGCTCCTCTTTTTAATTTAAACTATTTGGTTTTAAAGGTCCTACACTTAATAAGCCCGCCTTATCAAGTGTTTTCATGCTAGCATTTTTGCATATTTTGTCAATGTTTTGTAAATCATACGCTTATTTAAGCTGGAGCAAAATAAGCGTATGATTTTAATTTTCCTGTTTTTTGTTTTTTATTCTTGCGTTTAAAACAATTTCAAAATATCCCGATAGGTTACCATCAGCATCAGCGTCAGAAGAATCGCCATACCGGCGCCATGGACAATAGAGCTTATTTTCGGACTGATGGGCGAGCCTTTTACTTTTTCTATCAGCAAAAACAGCAGTCTTCCGCCGTCTAAAGCCGGAAACGGCAAGATGTTGATAATGGCCAGATTGATGGAAAGAAAAGCGATAAAACTCAAAAAATAAACGAAGCCGAATTTTGCCGCGCTGCCGGCTATGCCGGCGATGCCCACCGGACCAGCGATGGCGCCCAACCCCACCTCGCCCTTGACCGCCCCGACGACAAAATAAAATAAGGAAACCGCCGTTCCGACAACGACATTGTAAGTCATTTTTGCCCCCTCAATCACGGCTCTGTAAATCGGCAACTTCACCGTTCCGATTTCGTCCATCGCTATACCAAGCGCGCCTTCGCCGACAGGCGGATTGATTCTCGGGGTAATTTTGACGGAAAAAGTTTCAGCGTTTCTTTTATATTTGATTTCAATTTCTTTGCCCGCATTTTGACTGATGAAATCGCTCGCTTCGTCGACGCGCGAAAAACCGGCCAATTCGTCTCCCGCCAAAATTCCGGCTTGCTCCGCCGGGGAATTTTTGGCAACTTCCAGAATTATCACTTTTTGATTCTTGATTTCCGCTCCTTTGGGCGCCGAAGAAACGCCCACCGGCATACCGAAAGAAAATCCGGCGATTATCAGAAGCCAAGCCAAAGCGACATTGAAAATAACTCCCGCTGAAATTATCAGCGACCTTGTCCAAATCGGCTTGGAACCGAAGCTTCTCGGATCGTCCGCATCTTGTCCTTCTTCGCCGTGAATTTTCACGAACCCGCCGAAAGGAATAAGGTTTAAAGAATAAGTCGTTTCTCCTTTTTTGAAATTGACGATTTTAGGCGGAAAGCCGAAACCAAATTCGTCCACTCTCACCCCGCTTTTCTTGGCCACGATAAAATGACCCAGCTCATGGGACAATATAAGAACGGCCAAAACGATTAAAAATAAAATTATGGACATCAGCTCATTATCTCTTGCTCTTTTCTCTTGGACATTTCTTCCAAATCGGCGGAAATTTTATCCACGATTTTTTGAAGCTCGTCTTTAAAACGGAATTTAAAGTCTTCCGGTATTTCACCGCTTCTTTCCCCTTCTTGAATATCTTTCCAAACTTTATCTCTTTCCTGCCTCATAGAAATTCTGCCCTCTTCCAGTTTGGCCGAGAGCGTTTTGGCCAACGCTTTTCTTCTTTCTTCGGTAAGCCCAGGCACGCTGATACGGATGGACTGCTTGTCCGCTATGGGCTGTACTCCCAAGTTGGAAACGGAAATGGCGCTTTCTATGTTTTTAATGACGGAAACATCCCACGGGGCGATGCGCAAAGTCCTGGCATCCTCAACGCTTATCGCCGCCAAATGCTTCAAGGGTGTTTTCGCGCCGTAAGAATCAACCAGCAAATTTTCCACCATCGCCGGATTGGCCCGGCCGGTGCTCAACGCGCCTATTTCTTGCTTGAACCTGTCCTTCACCCTCTCCCCTTCGCTTCTAATTTTAGAAAAATCGTAATTCATATTTTCAAATTATATACGACCCTTATTTTTTATCAAACTGCAACATTTCCGCCAAAACGATTTTTTTGTCTTCTTCAACCGCGACAGTTTCGGCAGTCTTAACTTTAAAGACGATGAATTTGTAGCCGAGAAAATTCCAGAACATAGCGATAGCCGCCGCCAGCACGGCGGAAAATTGCGCCCAAAGAATCGGCTTCATATTCCAAAAACTGCCGACCATATTGACGAAAACATAATCCAGGCCGACATTCAAAGCGAAACTGGTTAAAGTTACGGCAAGAAACTGATAAATTTCTTTGCCCTTGTTTTTTCTCGGACCGCCTGAAAAAGTCCAATATTTATTCCATAAATAACTGCTGATAGCGCCCCAGAAGAAAGACGCGCTTTTAAAACCGGTTTGAGGCAAACCCGCCGTCAGTTTGGTGGCGAAAAGAAAAAAATTAAGAATGGCGGCGTCAAGCAAAAAATTAAACCCCCCGACCAGAAAAAATTTTCCGAACTGGTAAAGGGCTCGGCCGGCGACTTTGGCCGCGAAATGAGTGATGACAATTCCCCCCCCGCAAACCAGCGGGAAAATCAGGAAAAGCCAGTTGGCGTAAGGCATCAATTTTTCAAAAAACTTGTTTTCCTCGCTTATATTCCCGCCGACATAAACAAGCATCAAAGCGGAGGAAAATCCTATCGCCAAAGCCAAAAATAAATCATTTTTTTTGAAATTAGCCATTTTAGCCATTTAAAGTTTTCATGCCCGTAATTCTAGCATATATTTTTAAAAAAATTAATATTAAAAAAATATAATTTTGTCTAGATTTTTTCGGGAGTTTTGACGCCAAGCAAACCCAAGCCATTTTTTATAACAGTTGCCACTGATTTTATGAGCAATACTCTGGATAAGCGCAAGTTTGCGTCTTTTGTGTTGATTACAAGCACCTCGTTGTAAAAATGATTGAAAAGTTGCGCCAATTCTTCCAAATAAACGGCAACAAGATGAGGCGAATTATGTTTTTGCGCATCCAGAATAATCTGCGGGAAAAACATCATTTTTCTGGCTAAAGCAACCTCGCTGTCTTTCTCAAAAACCGGTTTGGAAATTTTCTCTTCTATTTCGCCCGCGTTCAGTTTTTTCAAAATTGAATTGATGCGGGCAACCGTGTATTGCAGATAAACGGCGCTACCACCTTCAAAATCCAGCATTCTATCCCAGTCAAAAGAAATGTTTTTTTGGCGCGATTGGCGCAAGTCGTTGTAAACCACCGCTCCGAGACCGACAATTTCGGAAATTTCTTCAATTTCTTTATCGCTTAAATCTTTGTTTTTTTGACACAAAATTTCTTTGGACTTTTCAACGGATTGTTTTATCAATTTCTCAAGCTCAATAAGCGTTCCCTTGCGGGTGGACATTTTTTCTCCTCCGCTTAAAATCAAACCGAAGCCGATGTGTTTGGCTTTCATGCCGTCAATGTAGCCAAGCGCGCGAGCCAAAGCGAACAATTGCCTGAAATGCAAGGATTGTTCTTCTCCGACCACGTAGAGAATATCATCCGGCTCAAAAACTTCCATCCTGAAAATCAGCGCCGCCAAGTCCCTGGTTATATACAATCCGGAATCGTCTTTCTTGCGCAATAAGAAGGAAGGCAAACCTTCCAAGTCTTCTACCGCGATAGCGCCTGTTTCCTCGTCTTTTTTGGCCAATCCTTTTTCTAAACACTCATCAACTATTTTATCCGTTTCTTCGGCAAAATAACTTTCGCCGAGATATGTGTCAAATTTTATTCCCAACCGTTCGTAGATTTTTTTAAACTCGGCGATGCTGATACTTCTTAATTTCATCCATAATTTTATCAGTTCGCTGTCTTCCTTTTCCATTTTTTGGAAAATTTGACGGGCATTATCTTCAATCTCCGGATTTTTCTCCACCTCTTTATGGAATTTTATGTAAAGCTCATTGAGCTCCTTGATTGGATTTTCGGCTATCTTTTTTTTATCACCCCACTTTTGGTAAGCGTAAACGAGCTTGCCGAATTGAGTGCCCCAATCGCCCAAATAGTTGTCTCTAATGACGCCGTATCCAGTCGCTTCATAAATATTGGCCAGCGCTTGGCCGATGATGGTGGAACGCAGATGCCCCACGCCGATAGGCTTGGCTATATTCGGACCGGAATAGTCTATGACAGCGACTTTCTTGGCGTTTAAATCGCTTTGGCCGAATTTATTCTTTAATTTGGATATATCATTAAGAATCAGCGAATAAATTTTTTGCTTTTTTAAGTTTATGTTGAGATACGGGCCAAGCGCCTGCGCGTTTTCTATAAATTCGTTTTTTGTTTCGTTTATTTTTTTTGCCCAATCTCCCGCCAGTTTTTTAGGGTCATTGCCGCCGGAATCCAATCCGGCAAAACCGAATAAAGCCATACTCAAATCAGTTTTTATATGTTCCGGAGGAGCGTTTAGGGAAAGTTTATCGGCGTCTATTTCCAGAATTCCCCCCAGACTTTTTTTAATCTTAATAAGAGTGTAATTATCAAAAATAACAGTCTTTTTTGAAGAAAGTTCTTTGGTGATTCTTTTTTTGGTTTTTTCTACGGCCTTATCTCCTTCTTTTTTGATGGCTTCCAGCATAGCTTATATTATAGTATCAAGATGAAATAAAAAAAGTTACCAAACGGTAAATTTGTGTTAGAATTGTTTTATGAAGCTATACAATACCGCCTCCAGAAAGATAGAAGATTTCAAGCCGTTCAATCCGTCTAATGTTACTTTTTATGCCTGCGGACCGACGGTCTACGATTATACCCACATCGGACATCTGCGAACTTATGTCAACAACGATGTTTTAAAAAGAGCGCTTGGTTTTCTCGGCTATAAGGTCAAACATGTGATGAATATTACCGATGTCGGCCACCTTACCGGCGACAGCGACGAAGGCGAAGACAAAATGGAAAAAGGCGCGGGGAAAAAGGGAACGACCGTTTGGGAATTGGCCAGAGTTTATACGGATTATTTCATTTCCTCTTTGGATGAAATGAATATAATCCGGCCTGATGTTTTTTCCAACGCCACCCAGCATATTCCGGAATTTATAGAGATGATAAAAGTTTTGGAAAGCAAAGGCTTTACTTACGAGACGGACGAGGCGCTTTATTTTGACGTTTCCAAGTTTAAAAATTACGGCAAACTTTCCGGCCAAAAACTGGAAGAAAAAATGACAAGGGCGAGAAGAGAAGTCCATTTAGACGCCAAAAAAATAAACCCGGCCGATTTCGTCTTGTGGTTTAAAGCGATAGGCCGGTTCAAAAATCATATTATGCGCTGGCCATCCGTTTGGGGAGAAGGCTTTCCCGGCTGGCACATAGAATGTTCGGCGATGTGCATGAAATATCTTGGAGAAACCGTGGACATTCACGCCGGCGCCATAGACCTTATCCCAGTCCATCACGAAAACGAAATCGCCCAATCGGAAGCTGTGACCGGCAAGCCATTCGTCCGTTACTGGTTTCATAACGATTTTCTACTGGTGAACGGGCAAAAAATGAGCAAGAGCCTTGGAAATTTTTATACCATTGATGATCTAAAAAATAGTAAAATCGGCCCGATGGCTTTGAGACTGTTGTTCTTGCAAACTCATTACCGCCAGATAATGAATTTCACTTGGGAGTCGCTGTCAGCCTCCAGTAACGCTTACAACAAGCTTGTAAATCATATCTGCGAGCTGAAGCAGAAAGCTAGTGAATCAAATTTGAAAAAAGAATACGGCGAGGAAGCGAAAAATTATCGCCAAAAATTCGTTGACGCAATTTCGGACGACCTTCAAGCGCCCAAAGCCGTGGCTGTTTTATGGGAAATAACGAAATCAAACCTGCCGCCGGACGAAAAATTTCGCCTTATTCTTGAAATTGACGAAGTTTTAGGCCTTAATCTTAAAAACGCCAAATTTTTCGCCGTTGAAATTCCGGAAGAGATAAAAAAACTGGCCGAAGAGCGAGAGGCGGCAAGGCTCGCCAAAGACTTCCAAAAATCGGACGAATTGAGAAAAATAATCGCCGGAAAAGGCTTCAGCGTCAAAGACACGGATGAAGGTTACAAAATCTCAAAAAAATAAGCTTGAAAAAAATAAAATAATTTTGTTGCCTATTTGAACGATAGGCAAAATAGATTACAATTTTATATTTTATTTTATTTCACTTTACTTTATTATTTATCGCCGCTTCAATGAACTTCATAAATAAAGGATGCGGATTAAGTGGCCGAGATTTGAATTCCGGATGGAATTGAGCGCCGAGAAAGAAAGGGTGGACGCTCGGAGGCAGTTCGACGATTTCCATAAGTTTCGCGTTGGGCGATTGGCCGGAAAAAATAATCCCCTTTTCTTCCAATTGTTTTATAAAATCAGGATTGACTTCGTAGCGGTGGCGGTGGCGTTCGGAAATTTTTTCTTGGCCGTAGGCCGAATAAGCGATGGTGCCCTTTTTGACCTTGGCGTCATACGCGCCAAGCCTCATAGAGCCGCCGTAATCTTTTTTAATCATTTTTTCTTTTTGTTCCGACAGAATATCTATTACATTATACGGAGTTTTCGGATTCACCTCCGTGGTATGCGCGCCTTTCATTCTCGCCAAATGCCTGGCGAATTCCACCACCATCAATTGCATGCCATAGCAAATGCCCAAAATAGGCAACTTGTTTTCTCGGCAATATTTTATGGCCGCGATTTTGCCTTCCACTCCCCTGTCGCCAAAACCGCCCGGCACGATAATTCCGTCGTATTCGTTTAATTTTTCCAAATTATCTTCGGCTCCTTTACCCTCATATTTTTCCGCATTCAGCCATTCTATGGCCGGCTTCCGGCCTTGAAAATAAGCGCTATGCTTTATCGCTTCTATCACGGAAATGTAAGAGTCGGCCAGCACGAAATCGCCGGTGGAAAAATATTTTCCAATGATGCCAATTTTGACCGTTTTAGCCGCCTTTTTAATCTTATCGACAAAATCTTTCCATTCTTTGAAATCTTTTTTTTTGGACTTGATTTTCAATTTTTCGCAGATAACTTCGCCCATATCGTCCTTTTCAAAATTTAGAGGTATCTCGTAAATGCTTTCCGCGGTGGGAGCGGAAATAATGTCCTCCACTTTCATCCCGCAATTGAAGGCGATTTTTTCTTTTCGCTTGCCGTCTATATCCTCCGTGGAGCGAGCGACGATTATGTCGGACTGAAGACCGGCGCTGTTGAGCGTCCTTGAAGCGTGCTGGGTCGGTTTTGTTTTTTGTTCGCTGTCGGCGCCGATGTGAGGCAGATAACTCACCAGAACAAGAAGCGTGTCGTTATGATTTCTTATTTTAAGCGTGCGCACGGCTTCCAGAAAAAGAATGTTTTGATATTCGCCGACAGTCCCGCCTATCTCAATTATCACTATCTCCGCCTTGTTTTTATTAACGGCCGTATTTATTTTTTCTATTATTTCTAAAGGCACATCCGGCACAACAGAAACGCATTTACCTTTGTATTCCAAACTTCTTTCTTTGGAGATAATGGACTGATAAATACTGCCAGTGGTCATGTAATTGTCGCCGGACAGGTTTCTATTCAAAAATCTTTCATAATTGCCTAAATCCTGGTCGCATTCCATACCGTCATCCAATACAAAGACTTCTCCATGTTCGGTTGGATTCATGGTGCCCGCGTCCACATTGACGTAAGGGTCAATTTTAATGGATGTGACTTTGAATCCGCGCGATTGGAGAATGTTGGCGATGGAAGCCGCAGTTACACCTTTGCCGACGCCGGACATCACTCCACCCACCACAAATATGTATTTCGTCCTCATAAATAAATATGTATCAGTCTAACAACAAAAAAAGTTATTGCCAAGATTTTTTTATTTTCCCGGCAATTCCACGAAAAACTTGCTCCCTTTTCCTTCCCCTTCCGACTCCGCCCAGATTTTGCCTTTGTGGGCTTTGATTATCTCTTTGGCGACATATAAGCCGAGGCCGGAACCGTTGGCGTAAGCGCTGGAAAGGCTCTTGGCCCGGCCGAATTTTTTGAAAAGATTGAGCATTGTTTCGGCGGAAATGCCGATGCCGGAATCTTCAATTTTCAATAGAACATTTCCGTTTTCGGAAATTTTAGAAAGACTGACTTTCACAAAACCTTTGGGTGTGTATTTGATGGAATTGTCTATAAGATTGGAAACGACTTGGCGGATTTTGTTGCGGTCGGCATTGACGTTGAAATTTTCTTTTTCATCCGCTTCAAAACTGATTTTTAACGCTTTTGACTTGTCTATTGAGCTCTCAATCGTCGCCTTGAATTCATCCACCAGTCCCCTAGCCAACTCTTTGACATCCAATGCGGCGAAATCATATTGCATCGTTCCTTGTTCTATATGGGAAATATCCAAAAAGTCGCCTATTATCAAAACCAGCCTTTGAGAAGATTGGAAAATTTTATCCACCGCGCTTTTGGTCGTTGCGGAAATTTTCCCGTAACTCCCTTCCAGAATCATTGAGGCGTAACCTTTGATGGCGGTAAGCGGCGTCCTTAACTGGTGGGACGCGATGGAAAGAAAATCCGATTTGGCTTCGTCTAATTGTTTCAGCCTTAAATTGGCGAATTCCAGCTTGGTGGCCAATTCTTCAATTTTCTCTCTGGCTCGAACCTCCTTAAGAACGGAACGAATGAGAAAGATGCCGAAAATGGAAACGTACACCAAAAAACCGGCATCTATGATTTTTTCCTTATTATTGTCAACAAGAAATATTTTCACCAAAATTGCTATCCAAAGAGC
>Ga0155944_135_pt1 | contig 31519 bp, 32 predicted proteins | sample RifCSPlowO2_02_FD_107598 | JGI IMG/M metagenome (GOLD analysis project Ga0155944, IMG submission 107598) | Candidatus Terrybacteria bacterium RIFCSPLOWO2_02_42_20 | reverse complement strand
CCCAAGCTTCCAAAGAAACTTTTCTTATTTCCGATGAGGGCATTTTAAGCAACGCATATCCGCTATCGTGAGCCAAAAGCTCGGCGAAATTACCGGCGCTTCTTATCATCTTGGCGCCCGATCTCGGTAAAATTTCCACATTATACACAAAAGTTCCCACGGGTATTTTTTTCAAAGGAAGCCTGTTGCCCGGTTTTATGTCGGCTTTTTCGGAAGTTATCACTTTGTCTCCCACTTTCAATCCGGCCGGCAAAAGAACATACCGTTTGGCCCCGTCGGCGTAAAACAATAAGGAGATAAAACCCGACCTGTTCGGGTCGTACTCAACGGACTTTACCGTGGCTGGAATGTCTATTTTATCGTAATGGAAATCAATTTCTCTGTAAGACCTCTTCACTCCGCCTCCTTTGTGCCTGACGGTTATCCGGCCGGCGGAATTTCTGCCCACGCCTCTCTTGAATCCTCGGGTCAAACTTTTTTCCGGCTTTGCCCGCGTCAAAACATTCCGGTAGGATACTACCGACATATGTCTTCTTGATGGAGTTGTGGGTTTATAATGCTTCATAATTATACTTTATGGACTTTTAACTTTAAAAACTTTATAGACTAATCTTGTCGCCCTTTTTCAGATAAACTACCGCTTTTTTATAACCGGCTTTTTGAGCCCGCCTTCTTCTTATAAAAACCATTTTCCCGGGAATGTTGATTATCCTTACTCTCGCCGGCTCAACATTATATTGTTTTTTCACCGCTTGTCTGACCATTATTTTATTGAATTCCGGTTCAACTTTGAAAACATAAGCGTTTTTCTCGCCCAAAAAAGTCGCCTTTTCCGTAATGTGGGGAACAAGACCGAACGAAACCTGTTTATTTTCAGAAACTTGCTCTTTTTTAGTTTCCTCTTTTTTTACTTTTCTTAAAATTGCCATGCTAATTAAAATTACCCTTTAGCGGGCAACAAATTACTAATGCCATATTACCAAACGCGAATTAAAAGTCAAATTTACAGGGATTATTCCTCTTCCCGCCAGCTCTCTATGGAATAACCGCCCGATGGGCCGGAGGTGAAAAGCAGATTGGACAGGCCAGTTTCGTAAATAATTTTAGCCGAATTGGATAACTGTATTTTATAAGCGGAAGCTTCTTTCACACTTATGCTGTTGGACAAGTACATCAAGCCGTGCGGGGCGTACAATAAAATCTTTCCGTTGGCGCTGTTGGATATTTCAATGGCAGAAGCGCTCCCTCCGCTTTCAACGTTGTTGTTCCGGGAAACCAAAAGAACATAAGACTTATTGCTTCCCGAACCGAAAAACTCAACCGAATTGCTTATGAATATCCTGCTGCTGGAGCTTCTGTTTGTTTCTTTGTCCGCTATCACCGCCACGCTTTTGTCGCCTAAAGAAGGATTCACTTTGACATCCGCCGAATTGCTGAAGTTTATGTTGCCGGAAACCCAAATCGGGCCGTTTAAAGTAACGACAGCCGAGCCGGTTATATTCAAATCGCAATTTATTTTTTTTGGTCCGATGGAAACAGTCCCGCTTATCGTGTAAGGGCAAGGCGAGCTGTAGGTTCCGCCCGCCAAGGCTTCCGCTTTCCACTCGTCTATTTTGGCGTCGGATATGGGCAAAGAAGAAGTGGCTTGGTCGGGACTGCCTGGATAAGAAACACCGCCCACGTTGGTGCCGGAAATGGTTGTATAGTAGGCGTCTTTATCAATATTGGAATTATTGATGGTGTGGGCGTAGACGGAGCTTGTCGCGTGAATCCCGTCCGCCAAACCGGAAGGTCCGGCGGAAATAACATCGCCCCTTACGATGTTGCTGTTATAGCCCATGATAGGCCCGCTGGAAAAAACATTGCCTACAACTTCCGAGGTGTTAGACATTATTATCCCCCCTTGCCCAGTCTGCATCCCGTAAAAAAACGATGCCCCTCCGCCGACTTCCAGTTTTATTTTTGACTTTCTTATCATCCGAGAAGCCGTCCCTGTAGCGGTTATCTCTTTCGCGCCGCTTATGTCGGTGACGGTGGTCGTGGCGAAAAACCCGTCTAAAGACAAAACTTCGGTGGTGTCGTAATTTTTTCCTTTCATTACCCTGTATGACAAGTCCTCCAATCCCGATTCCGCCAGAAAAAAACTTTTTTTGGATGTTCCGAAATCTCTGGATGATTTTGATTCTTTATAAGAAACGGTGTAGGCCCCAGAGACGACAATCATAGATATGAACATAAAAAACACCACCGCCGTCAATATCGCCTGCCCTCCGCACTTTTGACTTTTGACTTTTGACTTTTGACTCATTTTAGTAGCTTCCTCTTAATATCGCCGTGTTGTAAAATTTTTCCGTCTTTTCCATTCTACCGCCTTTGGCCTTGGCGGTTAAGCTTATTTTGACGGCTTTGGACACGGAGGAAGAAGTTATTTTGTTAAAAATCAGGCTGGTTATCTCGGTACTGCTGGCCGTCAGCGCTTCTGGAGCGCCAGAGCCTTCTTGGACGAAAATTCCCGCGCCGCTCAAGAAAAATTCTATCGTGGCGGGAGAATCGAAACTGTCCATCGTGTCAAGTTTTAATTTTCCCGGACTGGCGGCAAAAACACTTCCGGCATCGTTAATATTGTTAGCCAGCCTTATTTCATTGGCCATTCTTTCCATCGCCACCGAAGCGGAAAAATTCAGGTCTCGGGACATTTTCACGCTGGTGTAGGACTTCATCATCGCCAAAATTGAATCGGTGGTAAAAATGGCGACCATTCCCAAAATAGCCGCGTAAATAAGCGTTTCCAAAAGCGACGAGCCTTGTGAGTTTTTTTTCATAAAATCAATTGGAAAATAAATCGGTTAAATAAAAGGAGACGGATTTAGTCGTCGTCCCAGTTCTCCCCCGCCAAGAAACGTTGACTGTCGCTTTCTTTGTCCCGCTATCCAGCGTTCCGGAAACAGCGATATCGTCATTGGCGTCCCTATAAACATTATTCAAACTGAATTTTCTTTCAAATATTCCGTCAATATAGATATTGTTGGTCGCGGAAACCCATGTCGCCCCGTTATAAGAAAAAAAATAATTCGTCCCGACAGCAAGACCGCCGACATCGGAACTCCAGCTCGTATCTCTGAAAATCTTGACGGCCTCCGCCCCTTCTTCCAGCAAAAAAGAGGCCTGCGCGCTTCTGACGCTCTCGCCGACGATTCTTTGCGATAATTGAGAAGCCAGCATCAGGCTGAAAATAAAAATGGAAACAATGGAAATTCCGGCTATGGCCTCTATTAAGCCGACACCTTTTGACATCTTTTTTTCAAAAATAATTCTCTTATCCATTTGCGGATATTATACTTTAAAAATAAACGGCTAGCGAGAAAACACAAAAAACCCCCGACAATTTGCCAAGGAATTTTTTGTTTTGAAAATTAAGTTAAATTTTAATCTTTTACAACCGCGGTGGATTCCTTTTTGTCTGTTTTTCCCCTGCAGTCATTCACTGTCGCAACCACTTTGTATGTTCCGCTTTCTTTCCAATAATGACCTGTACCTATATTATAATTCATTCCGTTTTGAAGATGAGCAGACTCACAAGCTACTTCCGCCCAAAGATTATCTCCCCAATCAATCCTCCACGCAAGATTATCATTGTTGGCATCAGTTGCTATCCAGTTAAAATCAACTTGTTGTCCAACCTTAATGTCTGCCGGAATCTTCGTAGCGCCAATAATGGTTGGCGGAAAATTTTTTCGCTCTATGCTAAAATAGTTATCGCTATAGTCTGACTCAAGTCCAATTTTTATAAGAATTGTAAACTTATCGCCTAAAATTTCCGGCGCTCTCCACACATAGGAACCATTGTTTGGAACGTTGACCGCAAAGGGTGTTACTATTTGGCCATTTTCAACAGTTCTTGACAAATAAATTGAAGCTTTTTCTTTTTTACCAAATCCTTTTGATTTCCACTCTATAGTGTAATTTTTGCCCGCTATAAGCGTTTCTGGCATAGTCGGCCAGATAACCGTTATCGTAGTAGAGGTGGTTATTTTGCTGTTTTCGCTTTTTGCGTTCACCGCCGTTCCTGCGTAATTTCTATTGTCTTGCTCTTTGTTTTTTGACTTTCCAAACGGCCAAAAAGCCGATGCGCTTGATAACATAAGACCATATGCCACAAAGCACACCAGCAAACTCAACGCGTATTTTTTGTATCCTTTTATTTTTTTATGATTATTTAATAATTGGCTGATAAAAACTTGATTTTAGTTTAACAGATAGATAGATAGATAGCGACTGTGGATAACTTTTTACTGTATATTGACGATGCCAGTGGACTTAACGCTTATGGTTTTATATTTACTGTTATCGGATTTCAATCTAATTCGCAAGGAGCCGTAATTGCCGGTTTTACCGGTCAATTTTTGAAACACAAGGTTTGTCCCTCCCCCGTTTAGAGAAATGTCGCTTATTTCCGCCAAAGGAGACACTGGCGTTTCTATGTTGGAAGAGTTCGGTTCTGTAAAAACATCTCCCTTGAAAAGCACAACTCGGCTTGTTTCAAAATGAACGCCGAATCGGGAATAATCTTCCGAAGAAACGGTTTTGACTCTGGCTTCGTTTATCACCGACAAAACTTGGTCGGCGGCAATGTCCACAGTTTTGTCGTTCCTGAAAGAAGAAAAGGAAACGACGATAACCGCGACCAAAACCGACCCGATGGCTATCGCGACCATCATTTCAATCAGCGAAAAACCTTTTTTAAGAAATGTCATTTTGTTTTTTTGCCTCATTGTCAATTTTTTCCATTTTGTCATGCAAAACAAAGAATTTATACTGTTCTTTTTCTTTAAATTCATTTAGTTTTTTCCGCTTCATTATAATTCTTCGCTTCGCCAGATTTGATTTTCTCCGTCATTTTGATGGCTTCTTCGCACGCTAATTCAGAATTATTATATGTTTTAAATTTTTCGGGCATAATGAATATTATTTTTGTCTTGACGAATTTAATCGTTAAGTTATAATGTAATTACTAAACGTGAGGTGGATATTTCGTATGTCCACCTCATTACTTTTCTATAAACTTTATATATTTTTCAAGTCTCACAAAATCCCTGAAATTACTTCCCGCAAACTGCCTTATTTCTCTTGCCGTTCTTGGTCCTCGCGACAATATTATAACCTCTTTCCCAAGTTTTCTTAAATATTTCAACACAGGCAGAAAATCTCCGTCTCCCGAAAGAATTACAACCCTGTCAAAATTATCTTTTTCTTTCATTAAGTGAAATGTCATATCCGCGTCGCAGTTGGCCTTTCTTCTCGTCATACCATCTTCCTGATCATACATTTTCACCGGTTTTAAAAACAAATTATATCCAAACTGTTCAAGTTTCAAATAAAACTTTACTCTTTGCAGATGCCTGTTGATGAGAATAAGGGTTGCGTCATCAAGTTTCTGCCCTTTGTTTTTTATCAAATCAGCAAGATAGTTTTTTAAATTTTTGACTGGAACGCTGTCTTCGGACTGGTAATTGTAAACAAAATCATGAATTTCAACGCCTCCAAAATATAAAGCTTTACCTATCTTGTATTTTTCTTTTAAATACGCAAAAAGTTTCCGATAATCTATCTTCCAGCCTAAACTTTTCTCTCCGCCGTAAAAAAGATTTGAGGCGTCTATAAAAGCGAAAGTTTTCATTTGTTTTGTTTTAAGCAATTGTTTCTCATATTCCGTTCATCATTGAATACATTGGCTTGATCATAGATAAAGCGAAGAATCCGACGGCCGCGCCGATGAAAATCATCAAAATCGGCTCTATGACGGTGGCCATGTTTTTGGTCGCTTCGGCCACTTCTTCTTCGTAAAAGACGGCTATTTTCTCCAACATTTCCGCTGTTTTGCCCGTTTCCTCTCCGACCGCCATCATTTCTCCCAAAAGAACGGGGTAAATCTTCGTCGCTTCTTTGAATGAGTTTGAAATATGAACGCCTCTTTGCACATCGCCCATCGCCTTTGTTAGAACTTCTTTGTATTTATTGTTCTGAAGCACGTCTCTGGTGACGGCAAGCGCTTCCACCACATTAACTCCGGAAGAAATAAGCGCGGCTAAAGTCCGGCTGGTTCTGGCCGAATTTATTTTTTTGACAATGGGAGAAATCAACGGAGTTTTCAAAAAAACATTGCCCAGAAATATTTTTCCTTTTTCCGTTCTCAAAAACCATCCGGCGGTAAAAATAACGGCAAAGAAAAAAAATATAAAAAGGTAAGTATGCTTCGTGATGGAATCGCTTACAAAAATAATCGCTCGAGTGGAAAGAGGCAAGCCGATATTCAGCTCTTTGAAAGTGGAAACCAGCGTGGGCACGACGTAAATAAACATAAAAACGGCTATCAAAACCATGGCCGCCAAAATTATCGCCGGGTACATCATCGCTCCTTTGACTTTTCTCATCAGCGTGTAATCTTTTTCCAATTGCAGTCCGGCCAAACTCAACGATTCGCTCAATTGGCCGCTTTCTTCTCCGGTTTTGACCATGGCGATAAAAATCTTCGGGAAAGTTTTGGAAAAATTTTTCATGGCTGAACTTAAAAAATTGCCCTTTTGGACATCGTTCATCAGAGAGATTATCGTCCGGCTGAAAAATTTGTTGTTCGTCTGGCGGCTTAATATCTCCAACGCCCTGGTCAGGGGCAGTCCGGCGGAAAGCATCACACTTAAGTTTTTAGTGAACATTATTTTATCCGCAACGGAAACCACCCCGAATCTGGACAAAAAAATAGCCGCGCGCGACTTTTCGTTTTTTTCCTCAACCAACGTCGGGATATAACCCTGTTCCCTCAACTTCACGGCCAAATCAGTCTTGCTGGAAGCTTCCATCGTTCCGCTTGTTTCTTCTCCCGTTATTTTTTTAGCCTGATATTTATACAACATAAAACTTTTGACTTTAAGGACTTTTGACTTTTTACTCACTAGTTACTCTTAATATCTCCTCAATCGTGGTTACGCCTTGAACGCATTTAACCACCCCGTCTTCTAACATCGTTATCATTCCTTCTTTCTTGGCCTGTTTTTCAATGTCGTCGGAAGTGGCGTTGGACATGATAAGATTTCTTATCCCCTCGCTCACTCTCAAAATTTCGTGCGCGCCCACTCTTCCTTTATATCCTTCCGGACAATTTTTATTTAAAGACGGCTTGTAAAAAGGAACCTTGCTCCAATCGGAAATTTTTCCTGTTATTTTTTCTTTGGCCAAAAAGGAAGCTACTCTGTTCAAATCAACTTCTTTGGACAGAGTTTCCAATTGCTGACTGCTTAGAAAATATTTCTCTTTTTCGGAACAAAGCGTTCTGACCAATCTTTGGGCGATAATGACATTGACCGTGGAAGCCATCAAAAACGGCTCCACTTCCATATCAAGAAGCCTGGGCACCGCGCCAGCGGCCGAATTGGTGTGCAAAGTGGAAAGAACAAGATGCCCGGTTAAAGCGGCATTGATCGCCAGCGAGGCCGTTTCGTCGTCTCTTATTTCGCCGACCATGATAATATCCGGGTCCTGCCTGACCAGCGACCTTAACCCGTTGGCAAAAGTGAAGCCGATGTCCGGTTTGACTTGCGTCTGGTTGATTCTGGGAATCTGGTATTCTATCGGGTCCTCAATGGTGGAAATGTTGACATCGGGAGTGTTTAGAATATCCAGAGCGGTGTAAAGAGTCGTCGTCTTGCCCGAACCGGTCGGACCGGTAACCAAAATCATGCCCGTCGGCCGATTTATCGCCCAATGCATATCCTCAATTTGGCTGGCGAGAAATCCCAGAGTTTCAAAATTGAAACCTTTGGCGTTTTCTAAAAGTATTCTCATCACTATTTTCTCCCCGTTGTAAACGGGCAAAACGGAGACGCGGAAAGAAACCTTGTCTTCCGCCGTTTCAATCTTGAACCGGCCGTCCTGGGGCAGCCGTTTTTCATCTATCTTGAGATTGGACAATATTTTAATCCTGGCCGTTATGCCCGGGGCGGTATTTTTAGGCAAAACCATGGCGTCGCGGAGAAGGCCGTCTATCCTGTATCTGACAAGCACCTCTTTTTCCATCGGCTCAATGTGAATATCGCTGGCTCTCTGCAAAATGGCGTGTTTTAAAAGAGTGTCTACGATCCTGACCACCGGAATATCTTCAGCCAGTTTTTTAAGGTCGCTCTCGTTCTCTTTTTCTCCCGCGTCGGAGCTAACCACCCTTAAGGACTCTGCTTCTTTTCTGACAATATTGCCAAACTCGGCTTGCAAACTTTCTTGGTATTGGGAGAGCGCCGATTTTATTGATTTGCTGTTCGTCAGGCGGGGCAAAATCTTAAAATTTGCTTTCTTTTTTATGAAATCAATCGTGCCCAAATCTTCCGGGTCAAGCATAGCCACCTCCAACTCGTCCTTGTTTTTCCTGTAAGCCACGATATTGTTGTTTCTGGCAATTGATTCCGGAATAAGGCTCAAGACCGCGAAATCTATTTTTTCTTTTTCCAGTCCCACGAAAGGGATTCCCAAGATGTAAGCTTCCAGTCTCCTTAAATCGTCTTCGGAAATTTTCCCGCCGCTGACCAAAGCGTCGCCAAAATCTTCTCCCGTTTTTTTGATTTTCTTCTCCGTTTCGGTTATTTCTTTACTGGAAATAAGCCCGCTGTCCAACAAAAACAATTTTAATTTTTTAGTCTCAACTTTCATATTACAAGCAAGTTATTGAGGCGATGCTGTCGTCGGGCCTCATTTTCATTATTCTCACGCCTTGCGTTTGCCGTCCCAAAGACGGAATCTCAGACAAAGACACTCTGATAACCTGTCCTTTCAAGGAAATGGCTATCAGCTCTTCTTCGCCATGGCCGATAATTCTGGCCACCATCAATGGGCCGGTTTTATCTGTAACTTTGAAAGTTTTGATGCCCGAACCGCCTCTGTTTTGAAGGCGATAATTCTTTACGCTCGTCTTTTTGCCGTAACCCTTGCTTCCCATATTCAGGAAAAATTGGTCTTTCCCGCCGGAAGTAACCGTGTCCGTCCCGACCAGTTCATCTTTCTCGGCCAGCCTGATGCCCCGCACTCCGGCCGCCGCCCGTCCCATCGCCCGGACATCGGATTCCTTGAACATTATGGACTGGCCGTTTTTGGTGGCCATTATCAAATGGTCGCCTTTGGAAGTGAATTTGACAAACTTAAGCTCGTCGCCCTTTTCCAGCCTTATCGCCGTTATCCCGTTTCGCCTCACATCTTTGAAGCTGGCGGTATCCACTTTCTTGACCACGCCGTTTTTGGTCGCCATCATCAAAAAGTTTTGGGCTTCTTTGGCCGACTTGGGAAACACCAAGATTGAAGTGATTTTTTCGTCGGCTGAAATAGATAGAAAATTCATAACCGACTTCCCTTTCGTCGCCCTTTTGCCTTCCGGCAGTTCAAACATTTTCACTTGGTAAACCTTGCCCTTGTCGCTGAAGAAAAGCAGATCATCGTGGGTATTGGCCGTAACGAAAATATTGACGAAATCTTCTTCTTTGGTTTCTATGTCTATCACTCCCACCCCGCCTCTTTTTTGCGCCCGGTAGGCGTCCGGATCCGTCCTTTTCACATACCCGCCTTTGGTCAACACCATCACTTGGTCTTTGGCTTCCACCAAATCTTCGTCGGACATCGTTTTGGCGGCGCGCGCCACGACTTTCGTCCGCCTTTGGTCGCCGTATTTTTCTCTTATCGTCAAGAGTTCGTCTTTTACCACCTTTAAAAGCTTCTTCGGGTCGGCCAAGAGCGCCCGCAAGTCTTTTATCAGTTTCTGTTTTTCTTTGAGCTCGTCTTCCACTTTTTGCCTTTCCAAATTGGCCAAAGACTGCAGTTTCATTTCCAAAATGGCGACGGCTTGCTTGTCCGAAAATTTGAACTTGGCCATCAATTGCTTCTGCGCGTCGTCTCTATCGTCGGAAGCCCGGATAGTCTTGATTATAGCGTCAATGTGGTCAAGGGCTTTCTTGAGGCCTTCCAATATATGAGCTCTGTCCAATGCTCTGTTCAAATCAAATTGCGTTCTCCTTCGGACGACAATTTCCCGATGAGAAATAAAATACTGGAGGATGTCTTTCAGTCTTAAAACTTGAGGCTGAATGCCGTCCACTAAAGCAATGACGTTGAAGTGGAAAGTTTTTTCTAAATCAGTGTATTTGTAAAGATTGTTTAAAACGTTTTGAGGGTTAGTTCCGGTCTTCAAATCTATGGCGATACGGACTTTTTCTTCCCGGTCCGATTCGTCGCGGATGTCTCTTATGCCTTCTACTTTTTTCTCGCGGACAAGGTCGGCCATTTTTATTATCATTTCCGACTTGTTGACCTGGTAAGGTATGGAGGAAATGATAATTTGAAATCCGAATTTTTCCGACTCCACCACTTCCGCCTCGCCCCGCGTTATCACTCCGCCCCGCCCCGTGGCGTAAGCCCGCTCTATGTCTTTGACATTGTAAATTATTCCGCCCGTGGGAAAATCCGGCCCTTTCACGAATTGCATCAAGTCTTCCAGATTGGCAGCCGGATTGTCTATGAGATGGTTGGTGGCATCAATCACCTCGCCCAAATTGTGTGGCGGGATGCTGGTCGCCATGCCGACGGCGATGCCAAAAGATCCGTTTATAAGCAGCTGCGGAACGGCGGCCGGAAGCACCGACGGTTCCATCAAGCGGTTGTCGTAATTGGGCTTGAAGTCCACTGTTTCTTTCTGAATATCAGACAGCATCTGCTCGGCGATAGAAGTCATTCTGGCTTCGGTGTAACGCATCGCCGCCGCAGAATCGCCGTCTAGCGACCCCCAGTTGCCTTGTCCGTCCACCAGCGGATATCGCATCGCAAAATCTTGCGCCATCCTGACCATCGAGTCATAGACAGGCCCATCTCCATGAGGATGATATTTGCCGAGAGCGTCGCCGACAATAGCCGCTGACTTTAGAAATTTGGCAGAATGAGTCAAACCGGCCTGATGCATAGTGTACAAAATTTTCCGGTGCACCGGCTTAAGCCCGTCCCGGACATCGGGCAAGGCGCGGGCGACGATAACAGACATCGCGTAATCTATGTAAGACTCGCGCATCTCTTGGGAAATATCCCGATTGATTATTCTTTTATTGTTTTGATTCATAATCTTGTTTTAATTTATTGACGGAATCTACCACTCCGCTTACGCCGACATCAACACCCTCTTTAACCGTCCCCAAAAAAACGGAAAGAGGCGAAGAAATACGGCTGTCTTTCGGGCTTTCCTTTCCTGACGAAATCCTCAAGGTGGATACCCAAACGGAAACAATGATAAACATTAAAACAAAAACGCTGACCAGCAAAATCCGTCTCTTGATGTGGTCCGGTTTTTTATGCAATTTTTCTATGTTATCAATAAGTGACATGTTTCAATCTCAAATCTAAAAAATAAAATCTTTAATCAACCGACTGGTTTCAAAACAACAACTTCTCCCTTTTTTTCGGCCAAATCTTTTTTCTTAATAGTCAGCTTGTCCGCCGCAACCGTCCCGCCAGCGCCGAATTCTTTTATAAATTGTTTCAGCTGGCTTTCGTCATAATTCATCGGGATAACCACTTTCGCCTCAAGGTGAATGGCCGCGCCGGCCGCTTTCTGCGGGTCAAGAAGTTCTCCTCCGCCGATGGGAATGAATAATATATCCGCCTCGCCCACCGCTTCCTTCAAACTTGGGTCCATTTCTTTGCTCAACGCCCCCAAATGACAGATAGAAATATCTTCAAGAACGAGGCTGTAAACAGTATTATTGCGGCCATTTGAACCGATGCCTTTTATGTAAATGCCGGAAACCTCATATTCGCCCTGGCCTTCCGCGACAAACGGTTTCGCGCCTTCCGTTTTGCCGAGTAAACTTTCCCAGCCGTTGTAGTCCTTGTGATTGGAGCTGACCAAAACTATATCGGAAGCGAACCGCGGCGATTTGTATTCCGATTCTTTGGACGGCGGATTAAAAGCCAGGACGGTTTCCCCCGACTGAACCTTGAAACACGCGGCTCCGTAATAAGTGATTACCATTTGCCTATATCATAGCAAATTTAAAATTTCATGGCAAAGATATGTATGTGAGCTTATACAAGAAATTCAACTTAAAACAAAATGTTCCCCTTAATTAGGCGATAGCAGAAATAAGGGGAACATTTACCAAAAACACACGGGCAAAACTAAGCGTCGCGCAGTTTTGGTGAAATATAAAAAACCACTTGGACATTCAATGTCCAAGTGGTTTTTTCACCATCACGAAATTTCGTGCTAACAAAATTGACACAATTCTAAACATTGACTCTGGTATTTCAATATTCAATTTTTTATTTTCATTTTCCATATTAGATTATTTGGATATTAAGTTTTCCATCATCTTAATAAAATCATCTTTTCTTGGTGACCATTCGTCGGAACGCACACTTGGTCGTATTCCCATATAATCATCAGGAATAGTAAAACCAATACTTGTTAAAGCTTCTTTGTATTTTTTCACAAACTCTTTATTTTCAATCCATTCAAAATTAAAACTCAGTCTATCATTAGTCCCTAATGTAAATAAGGATTTGTTTGATATTTTATTGAATATCGGGCTAAATGAACCATGTGAACCAGTTCCAAATCTTACTTCATCAGCATATTGCTTTGAAAAATTATAAATTTTTTCAAATGCCTTAATCTCATCCCCAGAATAATTCTTTTTGGCATCTTCCAAAAGCATTGACTCCGTCCATTTTTGCCTGTTTGAAGAAGAATTAACCGAAATATCTTTTTTTACTTCAACACCAAATAATTTTGGAATCATTATTTCGTACTTTTCAAATTTATAATATTCCATTTGGACAGCATAAATATCAAATTGACTGTTTTGGTTGATATAAACAATTAAATCTTTTAGCCTGTCTTCTATTGCGTCCATTAAAATTACAAATTTAATATTGCCTTTTTGGAGATTTCTTTTTATTGCTTCGAGGATTACATTAACTTGTTCCTCGTCAATATTAAAAAAATCTTTAGTTTTTTCCTCAAAACTAATTTGAAATTTATTATTAATTTCGTTGTTAATCTTATTTATAAATTCGTTGTAGTCGCTATGTCGCCAAAGAGAAGCACCGTAATCAAGGGCTTGAGCAACCACCGTCCTTTTATCAGGGTTTTTGTATAATTTAGTTTCAACAACATAAATATCACCGTCTTTATCTATAGCCAAAGCGTCAATCGGCCCGGATTCGGTCGGAAATTCTCTTGCTACAACAAAAAGTTTTTTATCTTCTTCTATTTCATAAACGGGAATTGATTCTGGGTTTTCGTGGATATAGTTTTGCAAATACCCTTCTTTTTCAAAGTCAGATTTATCTATTTTTTGCGCGTTTTTGCCGTCTTGTGAAATAATAATAGCCATAGTTTTTTTAGTTCATTATTCTACAAACCTGTCAGACATTCAATGTTGAACAAAAAATGGGCGATCCGATTTTGATTTCTTTTAATTGGCTTCTGGGAATTTGCGCGGACGCTCCTAAAATTTCCATCCCCAAGATTTTACCTTCCTTGTCGGTATCAACAACAAGCCGATTATCTGCTTATATTATAGCAAAACCAGAATTTCTTGCAAAAAAATAGTTTTTAAATATACTTGTAAATTATGACAACAGTCACAGCGCAAAAAGAAAAAACAATATTGCCCGCCGTTCATCTGGGAATTATGGATATTCTGATGAAAATGGCCCCTCTCCCCATCCCCAAAGCGGACGACTTGATAGAAGGGATTGTTTTAGGACAGGAACGTTCCGTTCTTTTCGTTGATATGTCGCCTGTTGGCACAGGCATCATTTACGGCCGAGAATACAATCGCGCCAAAGACATAATCAGGGCATTGGTTCCGGGCGACAAAATCACCGTCAAAATAGCTGAATTGGAAAACGAACGGGGTTATTTTTCCTTGTCTTTGAAGGAAGCCAAGCAAAAAATGGTTTGGAAAGAAGCGGAAGACTTGCAGAAAACGAAGACTCCTTTGGTTTTGTCCGTCATAGACGCCAACAAAGGCGGTTTGGTGATGGAATGGAACGGCGTGCAAGGATTTTTGCCGACATCTCAATTGAAATCCAGCCACTACCCCCGCGTTCAAGACGGCAACAAAGACAAGATTGAAGAAGAGCTGAAAAAGCTGAAAGGAGAAAAACTGAAAGTAACGATAATCGCCAGCGACCAAAAAGAAAACAAACTGATTTTCTCGGAAAAAAACAGCGATATGGAGGAGATCAAGGATATGATTTCCAAATACAAAATCGGAGACATCGTGGAGGGAGATGTTACCGGCATGGTGGACTTCGGGATTTTCATAAAAATAGACGACAATTTGGAAGGCTTGGCGCATATCTCCGAGTTGGACTGGTCGCTGATAGAAAAGCCGGCCAATCATTTCAAAGTGGGAGAAAAAGTCAAAGCTCAAATCATCAATATCGTTGACGGGAAAGTTTCTTTGTCGTTGAAAGCCCTCAAGCTTGACCCGTGGCAGGAGGCCAAAGACAAATATCACAAAGGCGATATCGTCAAAGGCGTGGTCATAAAGTTCAACCGGCACGGCGTCTTGGCCAGCATAGAAGAAGGCGTGTCCGGCTTGGTCCATATTTCCGGATTCAAAACGGAAGCCGAAATGAAGCAAAAGCTGGAAATGGGCCGCTCTTACAACTTCCAAATCACCAACTTTGAACCCAAAGAGCACAAATTAACGCTAGTCTACTTGGAGGGGTAATTTTACTAATAAAAAGAGCGGGATAGTATTACTACTACCCCGCAAGTGTATCATTAAAATAATGTTTGAATTATTGTTTTTCTTTTGTATACACTACGAATGTTGGGCAATATGCCCCAATTATGTATAAGTTGTCATCACCACCCAAGTAAGCCCGACCATATTCAACGTTTACTCCGCCAATGTATCCATTGGTATCGTAAATACTTAAAAAACCATTCTCAATTTTAAAGCCGGATAATTTTCCTTCTTTATCAATCCCATGTTCCTTAACTACACAACCAATTAAGTCCTTGTGTTCTGTAAGTTTATTCAAGTCTATTTCCATTCTTTATACCCCTTTCTTTATTTACTTTAAAAAAATAAAATTCAATTCCTTGAGCTTTTTTTGATTTTAAAAGAACAAATACAAAATATGTATAAATTTAAGCATTCAAGTGTGTAATTGTCAAATCAGTTGGTGAAATTCTGCGCAAAATGACCATGCATGGATTAACCATTAAACCCCACTTTTTTTATCGCTTTTTCTGTTCCATCGGATTAGAGAAGTGTTTTTAGGCATGATTAACCAACTCGCGCTTGCCGATTTTTAACCTAAAACCGGGAACATTTTCTCGTTCTCTGACTTTGAGCAGGAGCCAATCTTCCAAAACTTCTTGCAATTCTTTTCTGCAATCTTCTAGATTGTTCGCGTTTGCCCACACGCCCCGCAAACCAATAATCTCGCCAAAATAACTCCCATCTTTCAAAATCTTGTATTGAGCTTCTCTTAATTTTTTAAAAATAAATTCGCTTAACATATTTAAACATTAGCATATAAAAACCAAAAAACAAAATAAATTAATTAATTAATTAAACTCCCCCATCGCTTTTTCCGTTCCGTCGGACACGATAACTCTTAAAGCTTCGGCCGATTTTTTGGCAACTTTTTTCATCTCCGCCATCTCCACCGGTTTGAATTTGCCGACAATGTAATCCAAAAACTTGTCGCCGGACGGTTTTTTAACGACGCCTTTGGCGTTGGTTGAAGATATGCCAATTCTCATCCTAGTAAAATTTATCGTCTTGACGGCTTTTATCACCGACTCCACTCCTTTGTGCCCGCCCGAATTTTTGCCGAAAGAAATTTTTACCTTGCCCAACGGCAGGTCAATGTCGTCGTGGACGACGACTAGGTTTTCCGCTTTCTTGACCGAAAGGGCGAGCGGATTCAAGCTGTCACCGGACTTGTTCATAAAAGTCTCCGGCAAAATTATCTGTATCTTCTCGCCGCCGACTTCTCCTTTTGCGACCAAGGCTTTCAATTTTTTATCAAACTCCGGCGGGTCTATTCCCTCTTTTTTCACAAACGCCAAAACAGCCATCCGCCCCGCATTATGGCGGGTCATTTCGTATTCCTCTCTCGGATTTCCCAAACCGACGATGTAACGCATAAAATCATATTAACATCTTTTCCTTGATTAGAAAACTCTTTTGTGTTAAGAATGTCTGTAGAATTTAGAATCTTAACAAAAACTTTTTAGGAGGAGAGGAAAATGATAAATGCCGGGATTTTTGGAAATAATGTCAGTTTGAACGATAGATACATTCAATCGCACGAAAAATTGGGCCAACTTGTGACTTATTGGAAAGAAATGGGATTAAAAATTGTTTTGACATCAGGAACATTTGATTTGCCGCACATAGGGCACTTTAATTACCTGGAAAAAGCCAAAACAATGGGGGATATTTTGATTGTCGGAGTGGATAGTGATGAAAAAGTAAAAATTAGGAAAGGACCAAGCCGGCCAGTTGTTCCTCAAGACGAAAGAATCGCTATGTTGTGTCATTTAAGACATGTGGATGTAATAACAATAAAAAATCACAGCGACCCGAAATTGCATCTTCTCAAAATGGTCAGGCCACACATATTGGTTCTCTCTGAGACAACAGGACACGAAGATGGTGATATTGATTATATGAAAAATTTCTGTGGTAAAGTGGAAATTATAGAGCCCCAATCAATAACAAGCACTACTGCCAAGGTACGACTTTTATTCACAGAGGGAGTAAGCAGCTTAGCCAGTAAGATAAAAAAGTTTGTTGAAGAACAATTGGAATTAGCTGGAAAGGGGGGAAAATGAGAATCGTGATTGCCTACATACCCGTATTCCATAAAGGTTATGAGAAATTTCTTAATGAAACGAGTACTAATTCCGAATGTCTTTTTTTGGTTGGAAATGACATTATTTCGCAGTTTTCTGAACTTGATTATATTTCACGAAAAGACTGCATTCGGGCGATTAAACCAGAAGTCATGATGGTTATTGTCAAATCGCTAGGTATATTAAAAAATGTTAAAACTTTGGACTTAAGAGCGATAGAAAGACTAGGGAAAGACAATTTGGAAGTAATAATGCCAGACGAAGATATTTCCAGGTTAATCGCAGAGAAATATTTCAAAAAAAGTCGCATTTGTTTCAAATCTGTGTTTCTGAGGTGGCACAACGACAATGTTGAGAAAAAAAATAAAATACCAGCTTCTCACCCAATAACCATATCGAGCTTCAATAGAAAAGTAATGGGAAAAGCTATAAGAATTAGCGGAAAAAGCTGGGATTGGTGGAGGCAAGTCGGGGCTGTTGTTGTTAAAAACAAAATACCCATTTTAACGGCTTGCAATACTCATATGTTACATCCCCAACTGCCATATTCTTTAGGCGACCCAAGAAGCATATTTAAAAAGGGGATCAATATAGAGTTGTCCACCTCCGAACACGCAGAGGCTATGCTGGTAGCAGAGTCGGCTAAAAGAGGAATCTCCTTAGAGGGCGCCGAGATATATACGAGCGATTTTCCATGTCCTCCTTGCGCCAAGATTATAGCCAGAGCCGGTTTCAAAAGGTGTTACTTTTCCAAAGGATACGGTGTTCTGGATGGCGAAGAAATATTAAAAAAATTTAATGTGGAAATAGTCCGCATAAATCCTTCCGTTAACAACTAAACGGAAGGATTTTTTTATTTAAAATACCCCAATTTTACTTTAACGCTTTTTTTGTTTTTTTGTTTTTTGCCTCCGCTTAGCAGATGAGCATGCAGGTGTTCTACGGTGCCCCCGGTATAATCGGTGTCGCCGAAACGAATAAAAAAAGAAGCCCCTTTAATTTTATTTTCTAGAATAACTTTATTGAATAAATCCATTAATTCTTTACTAGCTCCTGAAGATATTTCTGAAATATTGTTGATATGTTTTTTATAAATAGCCAAAAGATGAAAAGAGCTTCCTTTGTAAGGAAAATCGTTTTCAGTTAAAGCCCACCATCTTCCATTTTTAATAATGGGCTTTTTGTGATATTTAAGAATATTTTCAGGACAAAACGGACAAACACCGTCTTTGTTAATTTTTTCCATTCTGCTTTTTTGTTTTTTGTTGCGGGCATTCGAAAGATTAAGATGTGATTTACTCATAAAAATATTTTAACATACGGCTTATTGATTACAAAAGGCTGCTAGGAAATTTCTAGCAGCCTTTTCTTATACACAAAAAATGTGAAATATATCCCTTTATCGCATTGTGTTTCTCCTTGGATAACTTCCCATTCTTTTTCGTTGAAAATAGGAAAAAATGAATCACCGTAAAATGAAGCCTGTATCTTGGTCAGATACATTTTCTCAGTGTAAGGCAAAAAATCTTTATAAACTTTTTCTCCTCCTATGATAAAAATTTCATTGGAGCTTTCTTGCGTTTCTGCTAAACGTAAAGCTTCTGTTAAAGAATTTGCAACTACACCTACACCTTTTACAGAATAATTCTTTTGTCTTGTAAGCACAATATTCATCCGACCAGCAAGGGGGTGACCAAGTTTCCTGATTATTGATTCATAGGTCTTACGCCCCATTATCACAGGATGTCCTTTGGTTATATTGGCAAACATTTTAATATCGCACGGTAAATTCCAAGGCATTCCCCCTTTGTGCCCGATAATCCCATTTTCAGCAATAGCAACTATTATCGACACTGTTTTTTTTGCCACATCATTCCTCCTTTCCTCCTTTTATTTTAATTTTTACACAGCCACTGGAATATCTTTAATGGCCGGATGGGGGTTATAATCTGATAAAGCAAAATGTTCCGGCCTAAAATCAAAAAGGTTATCTGTGGTTAGATCTATGTTTACCGTCGGGAAAGGTTTTGAATTGCGAGATATTATCTGCTTCACCTGCAGAATTTGATCCACATAAATATGCGCGTCAGACATCATGTGAATAAATTGGTGTGGTTCATATCCTGTAACGTGAGCTATCATCAGAGTAAGAGCCGCATATTGAATCATATTGGCCGGAACGCCTACTGGCACATCAGCCGATCTCTGAAACATCACCAAGGACAACTTATTATCAATGATGCGGATATGAATCCACCCGTGGCAAGGAGCCACCACCACTTTTTGATTCTTGCCTTTTCCCCTTCCTGTGTATTGGGGAATCCATGGCGATATAAAGTGAGTTCTTAAATGCGGCAGTTCCTTTATCTGCTCTATGATATGAGCAAATTGGTTAAAAGATTTTCCTTGAATCGTAGGAAAATCATGGAAAGCGGCGCCATAAGAACCTGGGCCAAGATCTCCTTCCTTTAAACCTCTTTTTTCGCATTTTTCTTTGGTAACCCATGATTTCCACCATTTGCATCCAAATTTTTCCAGTTCGGCTTGGGTTCGCGCTCCATTTACAAAGGCGCAAATTTCTCCAACAGCCTGTTTCCAAAAACTTTTTACATCTCTTTCGGTTATCATGGGGAAACCATTGTTTAGATGAAAGCGCAAAGGTTCTGGTCCAAGTACGGTTAAGGCATCAATACCCTGCTGGCTTTTTGCTCTAATCCCACTTTCTAGAATGTTCTGCAATAATCCTTGATACTGAAAATCTGCGTGTCTTTCGTCGTAAGGCTTATATATATTCTTCATTTTCTTTCCTTTCATAAATTGTTAAACTGCTAGATAATAAACTGTTTTTCTTTTAACATTCCTAGCATATTGAGTTATAATACGCAACACATGTCCGATTATATCGCACGGGCAGAGCTTGACAGAAAACAAAAAAGCGTATATTACTTAATCATACCCGTTTTCGTCAAAGAAGCGGGCAATTTATTAAAATAATCAAAATATATGGACCTAAAAGCTCTGCAGGCCGCCTTACAGCAATTGGAAACGGAAAAGGGCGTATCCGAAGACAAAATAATAAAGACGATTGAGGACGCCTTGTCGGCCGCCTACAAAAAAGATTTTGGCAAAAAAAGCCAGATAGTTCACGCCAAATTCAACCCTGAAAGCGGCGCGATGTCCTTTGCCCAAGCCAAGTATGTGGTGGACGAATCAATGCTTAAAACGGAAGAAGACCTTGATGACGAAAACGAAGAAGAGGAAGTTAAGGAGGGCGAGGTAAAAAAAATCCGCTTCAATCCCGAACATCACATAATGCTGGAAGAAGCCCGAAAAATAAAAAAGAACGCCAAAGCCGGAGACGAAATAACTTTTCCTTTAGAAACAAAAGAAAATTTCGGCATGGTAGCGGCGCAAACCGCCAAACAGGTCATAATCCAGAGAATAAGAGAAGCGGAAAAAGAATCCATCTACGGCGAATTCAAAAAACGCCAAGGAGAAATAATAAGCGGAATCGTCCAAAGGATGGAAGGCGGCAATGTGTTCGTGGATTTGGGCAGAGCCACCGCCATACTCCCTCGAGAAGAACAGATAAGAGGAGAGAGGTACAGGATAGGAGAAAGGACTCGCGCTTTGCTTTTCTTGGTGGAAGAAACTCATCGCGGAATAAATTTATTTCTTTCCCGTTCCCATCCGAAATTCATCGCCAAGTTGTTTGAAATAGAAATTCCGGAAATTTCCAACGGAGCGGTGGAGATAAAAAACATCGCCCGAGAAGCCGGCTCCCGGTCAAAGATAGCCGTCGTTTCCAAGCAGGAAGGGATTGACCCAGTCGGCTCGTGCGTCGGACAAAAAGGCGTCAGGATAAGCACAATTATTTCCGAGCTGGGCGGGGAAAAAATAGATATTATAGAATGGTCGAACAATCCGGAAGAACTTATCGGCAACGCCCTTTCTCCGGCCAAAATAATTTCAGTCAAGGTCAATGAGAAAACAAGAGAGGCGGAAGTTACCGTGGACGAAGACCAGCTTTCGCTGGCTATCGGCAAGATGGGCCAAAATGTCCGCTTGGCGGCCAAAATAACCGGCTGGAAAATAGACATCAAATCCAAAGCCGGAGAAGTCGTGGCTCAAGCCAATGAAGAAGGAGAAGTGACAGAAACAAAAAAAGAATAAAAAAATGTCATTGTTAAATGTAAAAATTGGAGACAAGTCGCCGGAGATATTTAACGCCGTGGTGGAGATTCCCAAAGACAGCCAAAACAAATACGAGATAGACAAGCAAACGGGAATGGTCTCTCTTGACCGTGTTTTGTATTCCCCGATGCATTATCCGGCCGACTACGGATTCATCCCCGAAACAAAAGCCGAAGACGGCGACCCGGCCGACGTGATGATCTTGGGAAGCGACCCGCTGTTTCCGGGTTGCGTCGTCAGAGTAAGGCCGATAGGCCTGCTCAACATGATTGACGACGGCGAACAAGACAACAAAGTTCTCGGCGTCCAGGCCGACAATCCCCGCTTTGACAGCATCAAAGACCTTTCCGACATAGAAAAATTCCACACCCATCACCTGAAAGAAATCGCCCATTTCTTTCAAACCTACAAAGAGTTGCAAGGCAAGAAAGTGGAAATTCTCGGCTGGGAAAACGCCGAGTCCGCCAAGAAAGAAATAATCAGAGCGAGAAAGATGTATAAGGACGACAAATAATTTTACCCTCAGTGCAACACCGAGTGTTGCACAAACAAAATTGGACGAGTTTTTATTTTATGTTTCCTTGACCGCTTGTTTTTTGCGGTAATTCAAATCGTCAAGAATTTCTATCGCCACCACGGCTAACGGGACAGCCAAAAGCGCTCCGAAAAACCCTCCGACTTTAAGACCGATAACTAAAGCTAAAATAACCATAATGGCCGGCACGCCAACGATTTTCCTCACCACCAGCGGATAAATTAAATGATTTTCAAATTGCTGGATAATTACATACAAAATACCCACCTCCAAAGCTAAAAATGGGCTTTGAACCAGAGCGACCATTACCGGCGGAATGGACGATAAAATCGGCCCGAATATCGGTATAAGTTCAAAAATCGCCGCCAATAAAGCGAAAGTCAGAGCATATTCAACTTGCATCAAAGTAAGTCCGATATAAACCAAAACGCCGACAATAAAACCTAACAGTATCTGGCCCTGAAGCCACAGTCCGATTTTCTTTTTCCATCTTTGCCATAAACCTATGGCATAATTCTCGCGCTTGGCCGGAATTATTATCTTCAAGAAATTCTCTACGCCGTTTTCCTGAACTGACAAATAAAAAGACAGAACGATTATAAGAAGGAAGGACATCACTCCTCCAAACGCGGCGGAAACTATGCCGAAGAAACCGGCGGAAAAACTGCTTATATAATCAGATATGCCGCTCAAAAAAGTGCCAAAAGCGTCTCTGGCAAAAGACGGCAAATTGCCGAAAACTTTATCCACTGTTCCGATTTCAAACGGCTTTTCCAAATAAGAAGGAAGGTTGTCGGCAAAAGAAGTCAGCTCTTGGAAAGTGTTGGGTATGATGAGATAAAACATCCCCCCGAAAAAAGATAAAGTGATAAGATAAACAATGATAACAGCCAAAATTCTTGGAATTCTTCTTTTTTGAAACCAAGTGGCGGCCGGGTCCACTCCGGACGCGATAACCAAAGAAAACAACACGGACATCATTATGTCTCTGATAAAATACAGAAAAGCGACCATGATAAGCACGGCTATTATTTTAATAACCGTCCCGGTCGTAATCGTTATTGAAAATTTTTTGTCGTCCATTTTTAGTTTTAAATATCGGCCAATATTTTTTTATAAAGCTTGTTTGTTTTTTCGCCGCCAATATGTCTTCCTATGACCGACAGGCTTAACTTTTCCGGCCTAAACAATTCTTTGGCGATTTTTAAAATATAATCTTTTTTCACCGCTTCTATCTTCCTCAAAATGTCCGCCGGCTGTTTAACTTCATTATAGAACAATTCCTGTCCGGCCACAAAGTGAGCTATCTCGTCGGAGGCTTCAAACCTTAAAGCGGTCTGCCCTCTCAAATAACTTTTGGCGGAATCCAAATCGCTGGAGGATATGTCGCCCTTTTTTATCTTGGAACAAATACCGACGATATTTTCAACCACCGCGTCAAGTTTGTTATGCGGCACGCCGGCGGCCATCCCCAGATAACCGCAGTCTCTAAGCTGGTCGCTCCAAGAATAAACATAGTAGGCCAAACCGAGTTTTTCTCTTATTTCCGAATACAAACGGGAAGAAGAATTGCCTCCGAGCAAGATGGAAAGCAGATCTAGGGCGTATCTTTTCTCGTCATACATATCGTAAGCCCTTACGGCCAGAGCCAAGTGAGTTTGGTCGGTTTCTTTGCTGGAAATTTTAACCTGCGTTTCTTTCTGAAATATTTTGGCTTTGATGAAACTTTTGTTTTTCCCTTTTTTGACAAAGTTGAAATCTCGGCTTATCTTGGCGAAAACTTTTTCTTTGTCAAAGTTTCCCGCCGCCACGACCGTCATATTTTCGGAAAGATAATTTTCCGCCTCGTAGTTTATAATGTCTTCTCTTTTTATTGACGCCACCGTTTTTTTGCTTCCGGCGATATTCCAGCCGACGGGCTGGTCGCCAAAAACGATATTTTCCAAATTTTCTTGAGCTTTCAAACGCGGATTGTCTTCACGCATGTTTATTTCCTGGAAAATAACATTCCTTTCTTTTTCCAGTTCTTCTTCTTTGAATAACGGCTCCGACAGAATGTCGGAAATAACATCCAGAGCGACATCAAAATCATTGGCGGAGGTTTTAACCCAAAATCCGGTCGCTTCCTTGGTGGTAAAAGCGTTGTGGTCGGCTCCTATTTTGTCCAATTCTCCAACAACTTGTCCGGGCTCCGGCCGACTCTTGGTACCCTTGAAAAACATATGCTCCAGAAAATGAGAGATGCCGTTGATTTTTTTCGTCTCGTATCTTGAGCCAACACCGACTAGAACCAAAAGCGTTACCGCTTCCGTATTGTTCATCGGGGCCAAAACCACCCTTAACCCGTTATCCAAAACTTTTTTCTCAAAATTTATCATTTAAAGAACAATATCACCGCCCTTTACATAAATCAACTCACCATACATACCCTCGACATTGAATGTCGAGGGTATGTATAATCAACCTATGGAAAAATTTGAGGAATTTAATAAAAAAGAAAATATTGAAACAGAGAAAGTGATTGAGAACAACAAAATAAAAAAAGACTGGAAAGAGAAAATAATAGAGATTCCAGAATTAGAAAGAATTTCTTTTTTTGAAAAACAAGTTTTATTTTCAAAAAATATCATAGAGGATACAGGGGGTGTTAAAGGATATATACGAAAATTTATACAATGGGATGAATTAACACGAGTTTTATCAAAAGGAAAATTGTCGTCAGATAAAATTTTAAAAATAAAAAATAAAGAAGAACGCACCCCAAAAGAGCAAAAGATTTATGATTCTTTAGCTGTTGACAATGAAGTTATTAATAATTTTTTATCAACATTTACAGATGGAGATTTTCCAACAAAAACAGCAAACCATGTATTTTGTGGGGTATATGGTCAATTTTCAAAGTCAGAATCTTTAAAAAAATTTACTACAGACAGAATATTATTGCAGAAAATTAAACTGTTGGAACGGATTGAAATACAACAGGTTGATATTCGTTCCGGAAAAATAAAAAATGAATTTTTTCAAGATAAAAATCCAGATATGTTAAATTTAACTAAAAAAAATGTTTATTACAGAACCGCATATGGTGGTCTCAGTGTTTCTAAAAGAGGTGATTTTTGGTACTTATCCGTTCCATATAAAATTACAAATGCAGTTATATTCGGATTTGGTTTAAAAAATAAAGCATTTCAAAATTATCTTGAAAAAGCAAAATTTTATGTAGAAAATGAATATTCTTCAGAAGAATATTCATCAATAGAATATTTAACAGGGAGGAAGAATTATTTAAATAGAGAACACCCTGTTATTCCAATTATGGTGAAACATCCCGATGTTACAGAGTTAAGGTGGTGTCATGCAGATTACGCAAGTATTCCTACAAAAAAAGGGCTCAATATTTTAGAAATGATTACCGATAAAGAAACTTGAAGATAAAAAACAAAAGTTAAAAAGAAAGAGAAGACGACACCCCTCGACATCGGATGTCGAGGAAATTATCCAAAACTTTTTTCTCAAAATTTATCATTTAAATCAATTTTTTTACGAGCACGAGATACTCTTTGAAGTCGTTAAAATTATTTTTTAGTTTTTCTATGAAAGTGTTTTTGTCCAAACTGTCATATTTGTGAACTATTCTGTTTCTTAAACCCACAACAGGAGCAATTTTAACGGCGAAATCTTTAGACAGCAGATTGTTATCCGCCAATGTTATAAAAGTACTCTGCAGACATTTTAGTCACTATCGGTTCAAGCTCCGCCAAATACTCAATAACTTGATTTATCTTTTTTTCAACCAATTCTTTGTCAAACATATTTTAATTCTTTTTTGTATTGGTTAATTTTATAATCCAAATATTCCGACCTCAAATTAAAAAGGGGTTTAGTTTCAAAATATTTTTTAATTGCATTTATCACAAATTCGTTAAATAACGATTTTCTTGATTCGTGCGCAACAATAGCGCTGTCCGCGATTTCTTTTTGAAGAAGCGGCGGAGCGTTTCTTAAAGAAACCATATCAACAAAATTTGTTTTAAAAATTTGCATAAGCGCCACAGAAATCGCGCTTTCTTCCGTCAAGCCAAGCGGTTTTTCAGACAAATAAGCGATATCCACATCGCTTTTAGCGTGCACTTTCCCAGTAACCTGCGAACCAAAAAGCAACACTAAAGAAAGTCTGTATTTATCGGCTAATTTCGCGATTTTTGGTTTTATTTTTTCCATATCCATACGGCCTAACAATAGCACGCCGACAAATTTTAGGCAAAAAGACGAAAGCATTAATTATTTTAGACTGTTTTTTAGAATATCTATCAGCTCACTTATCTTTACCCTCTCCTGCTTGCCCATATCTCTGTCGCGGACGGTAACGGTGTCGTTTTCCAAGGTGTCAAAGTCTATCGTCACGCAAAACGGCGTGCCGATTTCGTCTTGGCGGCGATAGCGTTTGCCGATGTTGCCGTTGTCGTCAAACATTATCGGGCGGATTTCTTTTTTCAAGTCAGTAAAAACTTCTCTAGCCTTGTTCACCAATTCCGGTTTATTTTTTAGTAAAGGAAAAACGGCGACTTTAACCGGCGCGATGCTTGGTTTAAATCTCAACACAAACCTCGTCTCTCCGTTCATCTCGTCCTCATCATACGCATCCGCCAAAAGCATTAAAACAGTACGATCAACTCCGACTGATGTTTCAACAACATGGGGAACATACCGTTCTTTAGTTTTTTCGTCATAGTAAGTCATATCAACGCCGGAGAATTTTTGATGCTGGCTCAAATCATAATCGCCGCGATAATGAACTCCCTCCAATTCATTCCAGCCGAATGGATATTCATATTGGATATCCCATGCGTCTTTAGCGTAAAAAACAAGATTCTCGTGCTGTTTCCAACGAAGTTTTTCTTTTTTTACTCCAAGTCGGTTGTAATAAGCCATGCGCTCTTTTCTCCATTCTTCATATACCTCGGGGGCTTCTTTTGGTGACACAAAGTACTGCATTTCCATCTGTTCAAATTCGCGTTTGCGGAACAAAAATTGCCTCGGGCTGATTTCGTTGCGGAAAGCCTTGCCTACTTGATATATGCCGAATGGAATGGAATACATTCCGGAAGCCAACACGTTTTTATAATTTATAAAAATTCCTTGCGCTGTTTCCCCGCGCAGATAGACTTCTTCATCTTCGTCTTCAAATCTTCCAAGCGTTGATGTCGCCAGTAAACTTTTGGCGACCACTTTCCCAAAATCTTTCTTGCCGCAAACAGGGCAGTGCAGTTTCGCCCTATGTTCATCAAATATCGCATTGATTTGTTTTTCAGTCATTTTTTCATCCGCCACAACTCCCATCGCGTCAAGCAAATGATCAGCTCGAAATTTCGTATGACAATGATTGCAAACAACCATCGGATCGGAAAATCCAGATATATGCCCGCTCGCTTCCCACACTTTTGCGGCGGTGAAAATACTGGAGTCCAACATGGCCATATTGTCATGCGACTGCATAGCTTCCGTCCACTCATTGACCACATTCCTCCGAAGCTCTGTTCCCAACGGGCCCCAATCGTATGTCCCCGCGAACCCCCCGTAAATCTCCGAGCCGGGGAACACAAACCCTCTTCTTTTGCACAACGATATTATTTTTTCCAATTTGTTTGATTCTTGCATTGTTTTTTATTCCCCTACTTTATCATCGCCGCCTTTGGCTTGCGAGTCGCCGCTTAATTTTGTGGTCAAGGCCGGAATCTCGACGGAAATATTTTCATCGGTGAACGTGTCGCGCGCTTCCACAAGGGCTTTATTTACCAAAACCGGCGTTTCTCCCACTTGCGTAAGATTGGGAGAAAAAGAAATTTGGAAAGACACTTCTTTGGCCGGCATTATTATGCCCGTTCCGGCTGAAACATCCCCGACATTCCAAATAAGCGTCGCGCTTTTCTCGTCAAATTGCAAATCAGAAGCTTCCGGATTTACCGGGTTTTTTTTGCTTACATAAGGCGGCAAAGAAGCGGTTATTTTAGCCTCCGACAAATCATTGGTGTTGTTGGCTAAAGACCAGACAATCGTGTAAGTTGTTTCTTTGCCGACTTTGGGCGGAACTTCGCCGGAATTTTTGAACGGTCCGGAATAATACAAGGTTTTTCCGGCGACTTGAAACTTTGAGCCTATTTTTATTTCTTCTTTTGAACTGTCTTCTATTCGCTTATTTTCAAATTCATCGGATGTTCCCGAGCCAAATATTTTCGCCTCTACGGTGACGGAAAAATCTTTGTCTCCCTGCTTGTAAATCGGCAACGGGTTTTTTATGGAAAATCCCAGCTGGGTTTTTCCGGAAACCCCCGGAGTGATGGAAGCGAGGTCTTCCAAAGTGGCGGAATTCCACACCGCCTTGTTATCATAACTTCTATAGGCTCCATCGGTCACGGAAACAGATCTTGGGTCATAGGCCTCGCCTTTTATTTCCAATTCAATTTGGACATTCTTTATGCTTGAAGAAAGATTGTTCACCCAACTCAAACCGACTCTTATCATTTCTCCGGCATAAGCCGTGTTGACGGAATCATTTTTCCCGTTGATGAAAACGGACAAACTAAGCGGAGATTTTTTTATGGTCACTTTTTCCGAAGCTGTTCCAAACGGTTTAAGTTTTCCGTCATTATCCATTGTTCCGACGGTCGCCGTGAAAGTCCTCTCTTCGGAATTTTCCCCCTCAATCGTTCCTTCCACAATTATGTTTCTTTTTTGCGAAGGGCCGATATCGCCCAATGTCCAAACGTTATTGCCACTGCTCGGACCCGGCTCGGCGCCGTTAAACCTGAAGCCGGACGGATATTTCATTTCTAATTTTAAATTTTTGGCCGCGGATTCGGAATTGGAAATGGCGGCTATTTTAATGGAAATTTTTTGGCCGGAAACAACATTCTTCGGCGCGACCAAAGATAAACCCAGAGGCGCTTTGGAAATTTTGACGGAATAATCTTTGCTTTTGACGAAAATGGCGTTGGACTTGGCGAATCTGTACTCCAAATTGGCGATTATTTTCTTCTCCTCGTTTTCAAGACCAAAAAAAACAATGTCCAAGAATTTGTTTACCGCCGCTCCCGACTTCAAATCCCCAAGGGCTAGGCGAAGGCGAGACAAAGAAGCGCCTTCAGCCGAAAAAGTGTTAGGCGGAAAATCAAAAATCAAATCGGCCGCTTCTAAAGAAACGCTATTTTGGTTTCTAATCGTGAAATTAAATCTGACCGGCTGGCCGCCATCCACATAAATCGGTCCATTGGCATCAATAGAAACATTGGAAGAAGAAACTATATTGCCTCCTGAATACATAATATAAGCCGCCGCCCCGCCGGCCAGAACGACAAAAACAATAAGCAAATAAACAAAAATTTTCAGCCCTTTGAAAACGCTGTTTTGGGGAACGGCAAAACCGCCCATATCAATTTTTTCCATGTCTTCTTTTTGCCAATACGGACTGGATTGATTTTCTTCTTGGCGCAGAGTTTCCCTTTTCAGGCGATCGGAAAATTTTCGGCCCTTTTGATACAGCTTTTTTTTCAGATTTTCAAGATTGTTTGATTCCATAAAAACTTACTTCATCATAGCATACTTTCTTTTATGGCTCTATTTATGGCCGATATTAAAACTTTGCCAGAGGCCGGAATTTCTTGCATATAGCCAAGGGTTTTTAAAATGGCCGCTATTGATTTTATTTCCAAATCTTTCAAATCTTTCATCGTTGTATTTTTATTACCACGATGGGCGGGAAACAATCCCAAGAACAAATTTTTAAGTCGCGTCCAAAGCTCTTCATTTCTCTCTTCTCCTTTTATCATTCTTGTCATAAGGTTGGTCACATTGGCAAAAACTTTTACTCGCCTCCCGATGAGGCGGGGCTGTTCAGCCGAATCGTGATTCAATTTCGGCGAAATTGTTTCCCGCGCGTCCACCAGCCGCCAAAAATCTTTGGAAGAAATGACGGCGAAATCGCCGAAAGTAAAAACATCCAAGTTGCCACGAAGTTTTGATTTTTCCAACCGGACACCCTTGGCGGATGCCATTATCATCCCGAATTTTTCGGTATAAATCCAAAATAATCTGTCCGCTTCGCCAAAATCTCTTTTCTTGAGAATTATCCCGTCCGTCAAATAAATTTGATGCGCCATAATGCGATAAACTATGCTTCTATTTTCGCTTTTATCAGAAAGCCGTCGGTTGAAATTTCTTTGCCGCCTTCCATGACGGCGCTGAATTCCAATTTTTCCAGTCCGGCTGATTTTTTGATTTCCTCGGCGAATTTTTCCATAAATTCTCTGGCATGGCCTTCTGCCTGAACAAGCAAAACAATTTTCTGGCCGGGATTCAAGCCGGATTTTTTTCTCAAGTCTTGCAAACCCCTGACAAGCTCTCTCAACTCCCCTTCTTCTTTCAGCACCGGCGATATTTTCGTGTCCAATTCAACCTCGCCTAAAATTTTCTCATCAAAAATAATTTCTTTGATATTGAGTTCGTCTTTAATAAGTCCGAGTAATTGTATCTCTTCAGATTTTAGATTTGAGATTTTGGATTTTATTTTGAGCGAAGCGAGCGGCTGTCTTACCTTTATTCCCGCTTTTGCCCTCGCCTCTAACCCCAAAGAAACAATTTTTCTCACCTCTTCCATTTCTTCCATTAAACTTTCCACTTTCCACTTTCCACTTTCCACTTTTTTTACCCATTCTTCCAAATGCACACTCTCTTTTTCGCCCGACCCAACGCCTTTATAAATCGCCTCCGCCATAAACGGCATAATCGGCGCGATTAGCTTGGCCAGTTCGTTTAAAATTTCTCTCATTGTCGCCAAAGCGGATTGTTTATCTTTTTCATCATCGCCTTTTACCCTTTCTCTTGATCTTCTCACATACCAAGTGGAAAAATCGTTGATGAAATCTTTGATCGGTCTTCCCGCTTTCACTGTATTATATCCATCCAACCCGTCCGACACTTCAACAATCAAATTATCAAGCAAACTCAAAATCCACCTATCCAAAACATTTTCGCTTTCTTTGACCTTTGTTTTTCCGTCATATTCCGCCTTGTATAAATCAAAAAATTTAAAAGTATTCCAAAGAATGTTTATAATCTTGCTATGAATTTCTTTCAGTTCTGAATCCGAAAAGCAAACATCTTCCGATTGCATCACAGGACTGGCCATCAAGTAATAACGCAAAGCGTCCGCTCCGAACTTGTTCATATTGAGCATCGGGTCGGTGTAATTGCCCTTGGACTTGGATATTTTGCTTCCATCTTCCGCCAAAATAGTGCCCGTGGAAACCACGTTCTTAAAACTGACACCGCCGAAAAGCATGCCGGCGATGGCGTGCATATAGTAAAACCAAGTTCTAGTCTGGGCGACATATTCGGCGACAAAATCTCCCGGAAATCTTTTTTCAAACTGTTCTTTATTTTCAAACGGATAATGGTATTCGGCGAACGGCATCGCGCCCGACTCAAACCACCCATCCAGAACTTCCGGCGTTCTTTTCATCTCTCCTCCGCAATCCGGGCAAACAAGCTCCACTTCATCTATATACGGCCTATGCAGGTCAAGAGTAAAATTTTTATCATGAGGCAATGGAACAAACGGCAATTCCATAAATTCGCCTGTGTTAATAAAGTCATCTTTTTCTTCTCTTGCTTTTATCGCTTCTTTTTCGTTTAACCCCAAAGCGGAGGAATAAAGCATCCAAACCGGATACTCATGGCTTACGATTAAAATATTTTTGCCGGAATATTTTTTTTCTGTTTCATATAAAAACTCTCCCGTTCTTTTTTTAAGATCGTTAAGACATTCCCCTTCCGGAGGCGGATTGTTAAATTTCTCCAATGCTGAAGAAAAATGAGCGTGATAGTCG